>Ga0164318_10002035_pt1 | contig 18544 bp, 15 predicted proteins | sample GuaBasSedimGuay9_FD_113734 | JGI IMG/M metagenome (GOLD analysis project Ga0164318, IMG submission 113734) | Subseafloor sediment microbial communities from Guaymas Basin, Gulf of California, Mexico - Guay9, Core 4571-4, 0-3 cm | ecosystem: Environmental > Aquatic > Marine > Hydrothermal vents... | reverse complement strand
GCCTGGGCGATCAGAGTGACCGAACCGGCGCTGCCGGTGCGTTCCGCCACATCAAAGGTATATTGGCCCGGGAAAATACCTCTGGGCTTAAAGGTGAGCGCTGTAGAACCGATATCAGCGCCGCTTACTTCGGCCTGGGTAATGGCAGCCACAGCCCGGACCGCAGTCAAGTGCTGCGGCCGCAATCCGGGTTTGGGACGCCGGAGCCGGATGTTTTCCAGCACTACTGGTCGGCCCTGGAGGGCGGCCAGAGAAAGGGCGGTCCTCAGAATCTGACCGCCGCCTTCTCCCCTGGAGCCGTCTATAACTAACATAAACTAGGAGAATTTAGTCTTCCAGGATAAAAATCACCTCCATTTTTACCCGAAAAGCGTCGATTTTCCCGTTTTTGACGCTTACCCGTTGTTCCGTGATCCGTAGTCCGGTAATTCCCCGCAAGGTTTTATTGGCCCTCTCAAAACCCGTCCGCACAGCATCTTCAAAACTGGTAGGAGATTCGGCAATGATGTGGGTTACCCGGGCCACATTTTTTTCGTTAGCCATGTCATTACCTCCTTTGGGTGGCAACCCTGGCCCCAGCCAAGGCGGTCTGGAAAATTAGTGGAATTTTAATCTTATCATCTAAACACAAAATAATGATGACTAAGGAAAATGGCAAGGTGTAATCCGGCCCTCGGTACGAGAGAGGCTTTCAGAAGACTGAAGTAAGGCATAACAAACAGTTAGATTCCCAAGCTCAGCTTGGGAACCAGAATAACCTTAGCGTAGGGTGCGTCTCACACACCATTTGGGGCTGGCCCGGGCTGTTATTTTCCCAGGCAGAACTGGGCAAAGATGCGGTCCAGGACGTCGTCGCCGATTTCTTCCCCCAGGATTTCCGCCAACTGGCGGACGGCTTCCTGAAGGTCCAGGGCCAGCAATTCCAGGGGTTGCCCGGTGGACAGAATTGTCTGGCCTTGTTTTATAAACTTCAGACAAGCTACCAGATTTTGCCGATGGCGGGCCTGGGTGACGATCTGCCCCTGCCGGCTCAGGCCGTTGCCCGTGGCAGTTTGAAATATGGTATTGGTCAATTGATGTAAGCCCTGGCCGGTCAGAGCGGAAATGGTCAGGATGGGAAAGGGCCAACGGGAGCGCAGAGTTTCAACCGGCAAGACTGGTACCAGATCGGCTTTGTTCAACACCAGTAAGACTGATCTGCCAATCAGGGCGTTCAGTTGGAGCTCGTCTTCGGGGGCCAGGGGTTGGCTCAGGTCTAGTAAATAAATAATCAGATCGGCCCGGGCCAGGCGCTCCTGAGTGCGCTGAATCCCCAGTTCCTCGGCTCTATCCTGGGCCGGGCGCAACCCCGCGGTATCGCTCAAGCGCACCGGCAGCCCCTGAATGGACACCATTTCTTCAATCACATCCCGGGTAGTGCCGGGAATCTCGGTGACAATCACGCGTTCTTCCTGCAGAAAGCGGTTTAACAGGCTGGATTTGCCGACGTTGGGCCGACCGGCGATGACGACATCCAGCCCTTCGCGGAACAGCCGCCCCTGGGTATAGGAGTCCTGGAGCACCTGCAAACGGCCCTCTAGGGCCGTCAATTCTCTCCTGACCTCATCGCAGACCAGTTCCGGGGTTTCCTCGCCAAAATCAATGGCGGCTTCCACCCAGCTGAGAATTTCGGTAAGCCGATCTTTTAGATCTCTGATTTCCTGGCCCAGACGGCCCGCCAAATGCTGAGCGGCCACCCGGAGACTGGCGCTGGTCCGGGCCTGAATCACTTCAAGGACGGCCTCGGCCTGGGTCAGATCGATGCGCCCGGACAGAAAGGCGCGCTGGGTAAATTCTCCGGGTACGGCCAGCCGAGCGCCATGTGCTAGGACCAGGTCCAGAATGCGGGCTAATACTCCGTACCCGGAATGACAGTTGATTTCAATCACATCCTCGCGGGTATAGCTGTGCGGGGCCTGCATTAAAGATACCAGCACCTCATCTACTACCTCGCCCTGAGCAGGATCGATAAGTTGTCCCAAAACTAAATGATGAGAATTAAGCGCTTTGGTGTTATCGCCATAGGGATGAAAGAGGTTTCGGGCAATGCTTTCGGCCTGGGGGCCGCTCAAGCGCACGATACCGATGCCGGCCTCGCCCAGAGGAGTCGAAATGGCGGCGATAGTATCATGCGGGGGGGGCATTCCGAGCTCAGGATGCTGATTCACGTGGCTTCGGCTAATACCCCCGGCTCACCCTTCTTCTTGGCAGGATAGATGACGATCTTTTTATAAAGGCCTTCTCCACGGCTTTTAGTCTTGAGCTCTTTATCGGTTTGCAGGGCTAGATGAATGATGCGCCGATCATGCGCGTTCATCGGACTTAAGGTTAAGGGTTTGCCGATGCGTTTGACCTTGTCACCGTATTTCAGGGCCATATCGATCAGCGCCTGTTCGTGCCGTTCCCGATAGGACTCGATATCGATGACCACTTTGGTTTTCTTTTTCGCCTGTTTGGCCAGGATCTTAGTAACTAAATACTGCAGCGCCTCCAGGGTCTGGCCCTGCTTACCAATCAATAGTCCGGGATCATCACCTTCGATACAAAGCTTGATCTGGTCTTCTTCTTGGGCGCCGTTAATCTTACAGGCTTCGTTCATTTTTTGCAGGAGTTGGTCCAGGATCTCGGTAGCCTGAGGTAATAAAGAGGTTTCGGTTTCCGGTTTGAGCGCGGCCCGGATCTTGACTTTTCTGCCTCCGATGAGACCAAAGATTCCGGAAGAACCGAGCGAAATGATCTCGATTTCCAGTCTGTCTTGGGGGACCTGAAAGTGCACACAGGCGTGGTCGATAGCTTCTTCGGCGGTTTTCCCTTCAAATTCCAAAAAGTTCATTAAGCGACCTCCATCAAGCCTTACGCCAGGTACTTGTTGGTGAAATGCTGCTGAATGATGGATAAGACGTTGTTGACCAACCAATATAATACCAGACCAGAGGAGAAATTTAAAAACATCACGGTAAAAATTATGGGCATCATCAACATCAATTTGGCCTGCATCGGGTCACCCGGTGCGGGTGACATCTTTTGCTGGATGAACATGGTTACTCCCATAATCAAGGGGGTGATCAGCAGGGGATCCCGAACCGATAAATCCGCCAACCAGACGATATCGGTAAACGGCAGGTTAGGGATGAAGGGCGCGTGGCGCATTTCAATGGCATACCCCAGGATGTTGTAAAGGGCGATAAACACTGGCAATTGGAGCAGCATGGGCAGGCAACCGCTGGCCGGATTGACCTTGTAAGTCTTGTAAAGGCCCATTAATTCCTTATTCATGGTCTCCCGGTCGTCTTTATATTTCTCCCGTAGCTTGGCAATTTTAGGTTGCAATTTCTGCATGGCCTGCATTGATTTATAGCTTTTGTGGTTCGGATAGATGAATAAAATCCGGATCAAGGCGGTCAGGATAATAATTGCCACCCCGTAATTATTAACATAACGGTTACAGAACTTAAGCACATAAAGCAGCGGCATGGCCAGGATGTTGAACCACCCAAAATCCACGGCGCGCTCCAGTCCCAGATTCAAGGCCTTTAAGGTGCTCAGTTCCTTGGGACCAAAATAAAGGGCGTAGGGAATCTCGGCTTGTTGGCCGGCGGGGATGGCGGTCAAGGCGGTCTTCAGGGTAGCAGTCATCACTTGTGAAGACGGTTCCTGCAAAGTCAGAATCGCTTCATGCTGAGCGCGGGGCACCATGGCCTTCATGAAATAACTGTCTTCCAGGCTGGCCCAGTCAATCCTGCCGGTAAAAGTTTTTAGTTCCTTCAGTTTGGCACTTTTAACTTCCTCCCGGCTCTGATTGATAAGGCCCACAAATCCCAGGAAGCCGTATCGGCCGACCTTCTTCTCGGCATAACTGGTAGTTAAAGAGAGATCTAGGTTCCCGGCCAGCGGTTGTGAGCTTTGGTTTTTTACGGTTACCGTCAGATCAATCTCATAACTATCCCCTCTAAATTTTAGGGTTTTGACCAGAACCAGGCCATCGGGACGAACCTGGGTAAAAGTCAAGCTGCCTTTGCCCTGTTCGTCTAGAGTCAGACTTTTCTGATTAGCGGTATAAGGCAACTCTGAGGTCGGCGGCGCGGTGCCGGTTTCCCAAGCGACGGCCAGCGGCAGTTGGGCCGGATCAGTAATCTCGATCAATTCCTTGAAGGCTGGTGGTTGAGCGCCGGCCGTCTGGTATTTTTGAATCTCAAAATTGAACCACCAGAAGCCAAAGCCGGCAACGGTGGTAATGGGAAGCTTTTCCCGATACTTCTTCAGTTTAAAACTTTTCAGCCGGGCCCCTTGTTCGGTAAAGACGGCCTGGTACAGGGGGGTGTCCACTACTACCTCCTGGGGCGGCTTAGCCGGAGTTGGGGCTACCAGAGGAGTTTCCGGGACCGGAGAGGGCTTGACAACCTCCGGAGGCGAAGGAGTCGGAGCCGGGGCCGTGGGCTGGGGTTCCTCAGGCCGCGGTGTAGGGTAAAACTTCTCCTTTAAATAACCGAAACCTAAAAATATTACCAAACTAAGAGTAACAGCGATTATCAGCCGTTTTTCCATTTAGATCTCCAGGAAATCACCAATCGCCAGAACACTACGGGACCGGGTCCCATCCGCCCGGATGATAGGGATGGCATTTGATTATTCTTTTTAAGGTTAAGACCAAACCTTTCCCCAATCCATAGCGCCGCAAGGCTTGGCAGGCATACTCGGAACAAGAAGGGACAAAGCGGCAAACACTGGGGAATAGCGGAGAAACAAAAATCTGATAAGCTCGGATCAGAATAATTACCACCTTAGCCATTAGCTCTGGCCTCGGGGTGAACGTAGCCGCAGACCCGCCCGCAATTCGGCACTTACCTCCGCCAAGGTAAGGTCAGACGCGCCTTTTTTAGCGATAATGACAATATCCTGGAGAGGCAAATTCGCTTTATTAAGCCGGAAAAATTCTCTGAGCAGACGTTTAACCCGATTTCTTCTGACTGCCTTGCCCAACCGTTTACTAACTACTAGTCCCAACCGCGGTTGACCTGCTTGATTAGGAACCAGGGAGACCAGAAAGTGCGAGGTATGGTAGCGTTGGCCTAAGGTTTTGGAGCGCTCAAAATCGGCTCGTCTAACCAGACGATCTGACTTACGAAACCGTGCCGTGCCCTTCAAAATAATATTGCGGCTAACCGTTCCAGGCCCACCTAATCCTGTTAGGGGAGGGTTATCCTGGCTAGCCTCCCAAAATTATACGGCAAGCCGTTTTCTACCTTTGGCCCGCCGTCTTTTTAAGACCTGCTGACCGCCTCGGGTTCGCATGCGGCTCAAAAACCCATGGGTTCGAGCCCTTTTCAGATTGCTGGGTTGATAGGTGCGTTTCATTATTGCCGATCCTTATGGGATAGAGATAACTGTTTAAATTTATTTTTAAAACATTATTTGGCGGTTTTGTCAAGGTGCAGTCCCAAAAATTGCTTCCCTCGGGGAGGAAATTGTCATTTTATTCAATCGATTTTAAGGTTGTTTTTTTTTCCCAAAATGCCAAAATAAGATGGCACTAGATAGTCAAAGCAAACTGGGTCGTTCCTATACACGTCGCCTCGATGTTAGCCCGGCTCACGCCTGAGAGGACTTTTGGGCCTGACATGGAGGTTAATAAACGTATCCGTCCCGCCCGGCACCAGAACGGAAAAATATTGAGATTTAATTTGGCAGCTGAGTGGTGCTCGTCAGACTAGGGACCAGAAGGTCACCGGGGGACCTTTAACGGCTTCTTCGAGTGCGGAAATAATCAGCTTCCCCCCGGAAACTTATCCGCCCCTGGTGGGAGGGGGTTGGGGGGGGGGCATAAATTTAAACATATTGAGATATGATATTTTTTCATCCCCACCCCAAACATCCCCCATCAAGGGTGAGGAGAGCAATGGGTCTCCGGAAGGACACAAATTAGGTTATATTAAAAGGTGCTAGTTATGTTTTTAGATCCAATCTTAGGGTGGTTCTCCAATGATTTGGCCATCGATCTGGGCACGGCCAATACCCTGGTTTATGTCAAAGGCAAGGGCATTGTCTTAAGCGAGCCTTCCGTCGTGGCAGTGCGGAACAATGCGCGGGACCGCAACCGGGTATTAGCGGTGGGTCGGGAGGCCAAGATGATGCTGGGGCGGACTCCGGGCAATATTGTGGCGATCCGCCCTATGATGGATGGAGTCATTGCCGATTTTGAGATCACCGAGGCCATGTTGCGCCATTTTATCCAGAAGGTGCATAATCGTCGCACCCTGGTGCGACCGCGCATTATTGTCAGTGTGCCTTCCGGGATCACCCCGGTCGAAAAGCGGGCGGTGCGCGAATCAGCCGAATCAGCCGGGGCACGGGAGGTTTATCTGATCGAGGAACCCATGGCCGCGGCGATCGGCGCCGGGCTGCCGATTACCGAACCGATCTGTAATATGATCGTCGATATCGGCGGCGGCACTACCGAAGTAGCGGTCATCTCGCTGGCCGGGATCGTCTATTCCAAATCCGTCCGGGTCGGAGGCAATAAAATGGATGAGTCCGTCCTGCAATATATCAAACGCAAGTATAATCTGTTGATCGGCGAACGGACCGCCGAGATTGTCAAGACCACCGTCGGCAATGCTTATCCGGTAGACGAAGTAGAGACCATCGAAATTAAAGGCCGCGACCTGGTCACCGGCATTCCCAAGATTTTATCGATTACTTCTGATGAGGTGCGTGAGGCTATCCAGGAACAGATCGATACTATCGTGGACACGGTCAAAACTGCCCTGGAACAGACGCCACCCGAGCTGTCGGCTGACATTGTGGATAAAGGTATCTATCTGACCGGCGGCGGGGCTTTGTTAAAACACCTGGATCACCTATTGCACGAAGAGACCGAGTTGCCTATCAAAGTAACCGATGATCCACTTTCTACCGTGGTCCTGGGCTCGGGCATGGCTCTTGATAACTTGGCGATCTTAAGAGAAGTAATGGTGAATTAAGGCGTTCGCTGTGCATCTCTGGCGACGGTTTCGAGTCCCGATTGTCTTTACCATTTTATTCTTGTTGATTTTTATCTTCATCACCTCCAGCCTGAGGTATCCTCATCCCTTACGGCCCTTACAGACAATCGTCATCAGTCTGACAGCGCCGATATTGAAATATCTAACCATCCTGGGGAGGTCGGTAGAAAGGGCGTGGCAGGGCTATTTTTATCTGGTCGGCGTGCAACAGGAAAATCAAGAACTAAAACAACGCCTGCAAGAGATCGCCGGGAAAGAAATCCAATATCAAGAGGCGCGGCTGGCGCAAGAACGCCTGGAACAGCTATTGGATTTAAAGACCCAACTGGCGCAGCCGGTCACCGGGGCACGCGTCATCGCCTATGATCCCTCCTTCTGGTTTAAATGCGCTATTATTGATCGGGGTGAGGCGGAGGGCGTCAAGTGGGGGATGCCGGTGTTGTCGGGTACCGGAATTGTCGGTCGGATAATCGAAAGTTATCCGCATTATGCCAAGGTCATGTTCCTCATCGACCGCAACAGTGCCGTGGACGCTATGATCCAACGCAATCGCATGCGCGGCATTCTAGAAGGGAAGGGCGGTAATCTCTGTTATCTCCGATACATTCCCAAAAACGCCGATGTCCAACCCGATGATCTTATTCTGGCCTCTGGTCTGGGCGGCATCTACCCCCGGGGTATGGCCTTGGGCAAGGTAACCAAGATTGATAAAAAAAAGGCCGGAATCTTCCAGGAAATCGAGGTTACCCCCATGGTCGATTTCGCCAATCTGGAAGAGGTCCTGGTAGTTACGGCTGTTACTCCTAGATTACAGAAATAAGGCGGCTCATGGCTCGGTTGATCTTGCATCTGTCCTTGGGAGTGACCTTGTTTTTTCTCCAAATTCTGCTGCTCCCGCTGCATCAGACCCGTTTGGAGCTTCTGAATTTATTGGTTTTTTATGAAGCTATCCATCCTTTCCTGTTCAGTGCGGTATTTTTGGCTGTTCTATTAGGTCTGGTGGTCGATTGTTATGCCAACGGTCCTTTAGGCCTGTACACCGGGCTTTATTTATTGGTGGTAATACTGGCCCGAGTTTTCAAACGCCATCTGAATTTACAGGCCATTATCCCCCAGATTCTGGCAGTGGCCCTTACTCTAGTAATTCAGGGAGGGTTGGAATTGGGGATTTTGTCCCTTTTAGAACCCTCAGGAGTATTCCATTTCCAGGCCGTCCGGCTCAACCTGGAAAAGGCGGGGGTTACCGCGTTGCTTGCTCCTCCCAGCTTCTTGCTGCTATATTGGCTGGATAAAACCGCCGGCCGGTATTTCTTTGATCCGCACTCGGCCTCTACCGAGCTCGATGATTTAGATTAGCCAACGTCTGACACTAGAACAAGCATCCGCAGCGGTTCAATAATTAAGCACTAATAAAGATGTTTATGAATCTTGGCAAGACCCAAAATAATGCTTTTCCTAAACTGCGGCGGAGCCTTAAAGGCCGCGGGGTGATGTTACCAGAATTCCAAGAGGAGATTCGTAAAAGTCTATTTATCCTTTCTATCGTGGTCCTGATCCTGTTTGGCTTGCTGACCCTTCGCCTCTGGTACCTGCAATTGGTCAAGGGCTATGAGTTTCGGGATAGATCCGAACATAACCGTATCCGCACGCGAGATCTGCCGCCTTGGCGAGGCATGATCATGGATCAACGGCAACGGGTTATGGTCAATAATACCCCGGCTTACGACCTGATGCTGGTTTTGGAAGATATCCAGAATTTACCGCAATTAGCCCGGCGTCTGGCCGATCTGTTGCACTTAAATCCTCAGGAATTGGAAGAGAAGGTGGCCGCGGCCCAGAAAGAAAATTCCTCCCGGATTATTAAAGTTAGGGGTGACCTGTCCTGGGAAGAACTGGCCCTGATTGAAACCTATCGATATGAATTGCCCGGGGTGTTGATTCAGATACGTCCCAAGCGAGAGTATCGCCGTGATGGCCTGGCCTGTCATCTGATCGGCTATCTGGGAGAAATTACCGAAGGTCAATTAAAAAGCGGCAAATTTCCTGAGAATAAGATGGGCGACTATATCGGCCGCTGCGGCATTGAACTAGTCCTGGAGAAATATTTGAGCGGCTGCCGGGGGAGCCGTCAGATTGAAGTAGATGCCCGGGGCCGAGAGCTGCGTCTGCTCAGCTCTACCCCATCGACTCCAGGAGCCAATGTCCGCCTGACTATTGATGCCCGGGTGCAGCAGGCCGCCGAAGCCGCTTTAGCAGGCAAAAGCGGGGCAGTGGTAGCTCTCAATCCGCAGAACGGCAAGGTTCTGGCCCTGGCCTCAGCCCCCACTTTTGATCAGAATGTGTTTGAAAAAGGGGTTACCCCCCAGCAATGGCAGCAATTAATCAACGATAAGGAACATCCTTTGGAAAATCGAGCTATTAGAGGACAATACCCTCCAGGCTCGACCTTTAAAATCGTCATGGCGGTAGCTGGCCTGGAGGAAAAAGTCCTGACTCCCCAGACTACCTTCTACTGTTGCGGGGCCTTGCCTTTTGGTAACCATGTGTTCCATTGCTGGCGGCGCGGTGGCCATGGCAGGATGAATCTTTATAATGCCCTGATCCAGTCTTGTGACGTATTTTTTTATAAAACCGGCCTACGTTTAGGTATTGATCGCATTGCCAAATGGAGTCGCCGCTTTGGCTTAGGCCAAACCAGTGGCCTCAATTTAGGTAGTGAAAAACCGGGGTTGGTGCCCTCTTCGCATTGGAAAAAACGGCGTTTTAAGCAACGCTGGCATGAAGGTGAAACCTTATCGGTGTCTATTGGACAAGGCTACAACCTGGTTACCCCGATCCAGATGGCCGGCGTGGTCGCTGCTATTGCCAATGGGGGGACAGTTTATGTTCCCCAATTAGTAGATTCCATTGAAAGCCCAGAGGGGGAAGTTCTTTTCGAGTTCCAGCCTAAGGTGGCCTCGCGTCTGGAGGCTTCCCCGGCCACCATAGATCTGGTCCGCCGAGGGCTGCGTGGGGTAGTCCACGACCCCCGGGGCACGGGCCACGCAGCTCGGATACCCATGGTCGAAATCGGCGGGAAAACCGGAACCGCTCAGGTTACAACACTGGGTAAGGAAGGTAAAAAAGGAGAGAAAACCCACGACCATGCCTGGTTCGTCTGTTTCGCGCCGGTGGAGAATAGCGAGATCGCGGTTGCAGTGATCATCGAACATGGTGGGCATGGCGGCTCGGCGGCGGCTCCTGTAGCCCGGCAGGTGCTGATGGCCTATTTCCAAAAACCCACAAGTGGGGAAATAGCCCAGTCCTCAGCGGTCGCCGACCAACCTTACCAGGCTTCCTCCGAATCAATCCGTGGAGAGGTCCGCGAGCCTGGTGCTTTGTCTTCCGGCCAACCAAAACGCCCGATCAGTTGGACAAAACGGCAGCCCCCATAATAGTCAAATTTTAATCCCTCTGGAGTTTTGGTAACTCGGGTCAGGGTCTGGGCAAAGCGGTCTCCGACCGGGATCACCAAACGACCGCCTTCGGCTAACTGATTGATCAGCGGTTGCGGGATGGCGGGGGCCCCGGCGGTAACAATGATGCCCTGAAAAGGTTTCTCTTCCGGCCACCCCAGAGTTCCATCTCCGACCCGGATCTGGACGTTAAAATAACGCAGTGCCTCTATCACCTTCCGGGCTCGAAAGGCCAATGCCGGATAGCGTTCGACGGAGAACACCTGGGCGGCTAATTCGGCGAGGACCGCGGCCTGATAACCGGAACCGGTGCCGATTTCCAAAACCTTTTCCGTACCTTGCAATTCCAAGGCCTCGGTCATCAGGGCCACAATATAGGGTTGGGAGATAGTCTGCTGCTCACCGATAGGAAGGGGATAATCACCATAAGCCTGGTGTTGCAGGGCCTCTTCGACAAAGCGGTGGCGGGGGACTTTGCGCATCGCGGCTAATACCCGCGGGGCACGTATCCCCCGCCGCACAAGCTGGTTCTGGACCATCCGTTCCTGGTCGGTCAGATTGAAGTCAGTGCCGCTGGTCTCGGCGATCATTGTCTCTTTTCCCGGTTCCGCCGCCAGCGTCTAAGGCGGTCTAGCGGATTGCCAACTCTCAGGCCCGAGCTCACACCTTTTTTTCCCATCGTAATAGTTCGGTTACTGAGGCCAGGGTCTTGCCCTCCTTAATTTCCTCGCGGATGCGGTTTTCCTTTTCAAAGACGTCCATGGCCCGGTTGGTATATTCTACCGCTTTTTGCTGGGGTAAAACCGTTACCCCGTCATCGTCTCCTACTAACCAATCTCCGGTTTCGACCCGGACGTTGCCGATCCGGATGGGCACGCCGATTTCTCCAAAACCGCGCGGCTCACCGGCGTTGGGCATTATTAAGCGGGTAAAGGCCGGGAAGCGGAGCTGAACGATGTCGCCGGAGTCGCGGATCGCTCCGTCAATCACTACTCCGGCCGCCTTCCGTTGGATGGCTGAGTGGGTTGCCAGTTCTCCCCAGACTCCCGGTCCGACGCCACCGGCATCGATGACGATAATATCTCCTGGTTGAGCTAAATCTATGGCTTCCACCGGTTTGGCCCAATCGCCGGGGTAGGTCCGAACCGTCAGGGCCTTGCCCACCATATGAATGCCGCGGTACAAGGGACGAATACCCTCCAGGACGCCGCCGCGATGTAGGGCATCGGAAAGATTAGCGGCCGACACCAGGTTAAGGACGTTTTTAAGCTCGCTTTCGTCCACCCGGCGGAACAGGGTGGTGGGAATGGGAACCCGCTCATCCATGGCCTGCCGGATTTCCCGGGTGGCTGACTCAGGATGCTGCGCCTTGGTGATGGCCCCGCCGACGATCACGAAACTGGCCCCGGCTTCGACGGCCTGGGCCGCGGTTTCGGAGTTGATGCCGCCGGCGACGCCGACCGGCACCTTTACCGCCTGGCTGACCTTTTGCAGGATCATAAACGGATCCCGTCCTTCCATCTGTTCATCGATAGCGACATGGACGGTGATGTAATCGGCCCCCAAGACTTCCACTTGCTGGGCCCGGGTTACCGGATCGGGCATGGCAATCAGATCAACCACGATCTGGGCCCCATAGTTTTTCCCGGCCTGGATACACTCGCGAATGGTTGCGTCACTGGCCGCCCCCAAGACATCAATGACGTTGGCTCCGGCCTTGGCCGCGGCCTCCACTTCCACCCGACCGGCGTCCATGATTTTCATATCGGCGACAATGACCTTTTGCGGAAACAGCCGGCGCAGTTCCCGGACCGCGTCCAAACCCTCGCTTTTGATCAAGGGTGTGCCGGCTTCCAGCCAATCCACCCCTCCCGGGACTGCCAGTTTAGCCAGATGCAATGCTCTTTTCAGATCAACAAAATCCAGGGCCAGTTGTAAGATTGTTCCCATAATATCCTTTCCTGGCAGGGTATTACTCCAAATTAGCGTGTCGGGCCAGGACATCGTGCCGGTTGCGGCCTGGGCGACGTTGATAGAGCATCAGAATCACTGTTTCAAAAAATAAAAAAGCAGCCTGTTCAAACAAGCTGCCCGGACATTGAATCGACTCTAACTCGTAAGCCAGCGATAATTTAGTAGTTCCTGGTATCAAAACGGTCAGATCGGCTTCCTGTCCGATTGCCGACTCTGGGTGGGCGGTGAAGGCGACGGTCCGCGCCCCGCGTGATCGCGCCTGCCGGAGTAACTCACGGCTCTGCGGCGTCTCCCCGGAACCCGATACTACCAACAGCAAATCTTGGGGCTGGATCCTGGGGGTAATGGTCTCGCCCACATAATAAATGGTAAAACCTAAATGCATCAGCCGCATGCAAAAGGTCCGTAAGATAAAACCGGACCGGCCGGACCCATAACCAAAAATCCGGGGGGCGCTTTCCAATTCCTGGATCAAGCTTTCCGCCGCGACCGGGTTTAATAATGAGGTAGACTGGGTAATTTCCGCGAGCAGTTGATTGATGGTTTGTTTAAAATTAAATTCCACCCCAGGTTTGAGTATAGCCGGGGAGCTTAAGCGAGGCCGGCACATAAAATTCCCCTCCTTTTCAGTCTCGGTCCAATCTGCGTTTGGATCCAAGCTTAATAGCCTGGGTAGGGGGATTATCGGTCCTAACAGGTTTTCGGTCTTAGTCGTACGAAGGCGGGGCTTACCGCTAAGACCAAAAACTTCCAACTCAAAATGATCAAACGGTGAGCCTCCAGTCCACGCTAGGTTGCTATAATTTTTAACATAATTACCACAAATTGTCAAAACCGTTAAAAGGATTTATCCTTGGCACCGACCACTACCCGGTTTTTTATGCCAGGTTGCCTTCAAAAACATACCTTTAACCGTAGGACCGCAATTCATTTGAGCACTTTTTAAGTCAATTGTAGCCACTCTATAAAGAGTAAAACCTTTTGAACCCCTGAAATTGGTCTGCCATCGGCCATTTAAATGGGCTTGACCAATATGCCCGGCGGGGTAATGGTGAGCCATTCTATCCCGTGCGGCGTAATGCGGCCGGTATCTTCCTGGCCGATCATGCCGATCTCAGGTAGAAAAAATTTAGGCTCAAAGGCCATCACCATATCAGTTTCCAAGGCATGGGGAAAATGGGCGCTGAGCAGGGGAAATTCGTCTGCTTCCAGTCCTACCCCATGGCCGATGAAGCGCACCCGCTCCCGGCCTATCCCCATGAAATAATCTTGGCGGCCCTGGGCCTGGACAGCTTCACAGAGACGATGATAAAGGTCTCCCGGCATTACCCCGGGACGGGCCTCGACGGCAAACATCCGGTAAAGGTCCTCGACCACGGCAAAGGCTTCCCAGGCCTCATCCGGCAGCCAGCCCAAGGCGTACATCCGGGTCTGATCTACGATATAACCATTGACGCAGGCCAGAAAGTCAATGCTGATCGGCTCTCCCGGCACCAGCGGCTTTGAGCTCGCCCCTTGCGGGAAGGCCAGACTGACCCCTGAGCCACCGCTGGGCGTATCAGTATAAGCGGCCTTCAGCCCCGAGGTGCCGGAAAGCACGTGGCCAAAGAACAGTTCCAGATTCCAGCGCCGGATGCGCGCCTGACCTTGATCACCCAAGCGCCGCAAATGGTAGATCACCGCGGCATCTAACTCCAATTCCGTCATCCCCGGTCTGAGCAGGTCGACGACGACCTCCAGGGCCTGGTCCAAGATGGCCGCGGCCCGTTGCAATTGCTCGATTTCATAAGCACTTTTGACCATCCGCTGACAACGGATGATGGTTGATAGATCCTTAATCGGGTGGGACGGGAAAACCTGCTGGCCCAGCTTCAAATAAAGGGCGGCGGGCAAGACATCCAGCTCCAGACCCACCCGGGCTTGCCGCGGCAGGCCGAGCTTTTCCAATAACTGGCGGAGGTCCTTAAAATTTTTAAAATGCTTTACTGGCCACACCGAGCCTTCGGTGGCGAGGCGCTGGCGAGGCCGCCGGACCAACAACTGCGGCTGACCCTGAGCAGGCACGGCCAGAAAACCGTCTACCACCGTGCCGGTATAATAAAACAGGTCGGTATTCTGGCCAATCAGCGCCAGGTCAAGATTATGCTTTTCTAACTGGCGCTGCAGGTGGGCAACGCGGGCTTCGATTTCGGGGACGGGAACTTTTTCCATCAGGACTCCGGGTTATAAATTAACACCACCAGGCTTTCAGCGCCCTGGGCCCCCAGAACCAGGGTTTTTTCGATGTCCGCGGTGCGGCTCGGACCGGTAAGCCAACTGACCAGCCCCGAGGGCTCCTGGGCGGTCCATGTCAAGGCCTGGGCCAGGGTCAGCCCGGCCCGCTCTTGGGGGACGATGATGATATGCTGGCGCGGACACCCGGACAGTCGAAAAGCCAGAGGTGATCGGGCGGTGATGATTAGGCTGCCGGTTTCCGGGATGGCCCCGGCCGCGACCATGACCAGGGTAGCAATTTGTCCCATCCCGGCCTGATCGGCGGGCATCGCCGACAGGAAGTTAAATTCGATAACGCCCCGCGCCGCTAACAGAGGGGCGACCTCGTGCAGTAAGGGATGATCTTCTAAAAGCAATGGCAGACCGGCGTGTTCCGCCAGGGCCTGGGCCAACTGCTCCGGCCCGATAATTTCCAGGCCGTCAGCCTGGGCTTCGTGCAGCCGTTCTAGAAGCAGTTTAGCGTCCATGGCCAGATTAGAAGTTGCCAGCTCTTGTGGTCATTTACCTAAAATTAGACAAAGCTTACCCACGTGATTGATGCCAAGTTTTCATTCAAGTGCAACAAATTCAGCATTTAACACATTGATTAGATTAATCATTTTAACAGAAAACAGATTGACAGAAAACAGAAAACAGTATTAATTCTGACTATGCTTCATTAACCGATGATAACTTTGGGGTGCCAATTCAGGCAATTGCCGTCCCGAGCCCCAAAGATAGTTTTGTAAACTAGCAGGCAAATGCTGTCTGACCAGCCGCAGCCAGGGTTCCAGACCCCGGTACAGTCGGGGTCGGGCCATAATCGCGGCGCTACGCCGCACTAAGAGGCGCAGCACTTGATGGCGGACGCTCTGGGAGCGCAACCGCGCAATCTGGTTGGCCAGGTCGATTTTTACCGGGCAGATCAGACTACAGGCCCCGCATTGGCTGCACAGGTCGGTCAGATCAGCGCCATTACCTAAAAACGGCGCTAATAGGATACCGATGGCGCCGGGATAGACCTGGCCATAAAGATGGCCGCCGCCGAGCTGAAAAATCGGGCAAATATTCAGGCAGGCCCCGCAATGCAGGCAATAAAGCGCCTCCCGCGTCTGCGGCTGCGCGGCCAGCCGCCGCCGCCCATTATCGAGCAGCACCAGATAAAAGGCTTGCCGGGCTGTTCCCGGATTTTTGAGGCCGCGGCTGAAATTGACATACGCGGTCAAGCGTTGGCCGGTGGCGCTGGCCGGTAACAGGCGCAGGAAAACCTCAAGATCGGTAAGACTGGGAATTATCTTGTCAATCCCCATCAGCGCCAGGTGTACGGGGGGGACAGTGGCAGTGAGTCGCAGGTTGCCTTCGTTTTCGAGCATCACCAGGGTGCCGCTGGCCGCCGCGGCAAAATTAACCCCGGTTACTCCCATCTGGGCTTCCCCAAAGCTGGATTGCAGAGCCGCCGCGCCCTGACGGCTGAGGACGGCCGGATCGCTTTGGCGCGGCACTCCCAGGCGGGCGTGGAACAAGTCGGCGATCTGCTCCCGCTCGAGGTGCAGGGCCGGAGCGGTAAGATGACTGGGGCGTTCCCCGGCCAGTTGGACGATAAATTCTCCCAGGTCGGTCTCGGTCACCGCCAGCCCGGCTGCCTCCAGAGCAGGATTAAGACCGATTTCTTCGGTGGTCATCGACTTGGCTTTGACCACCTTCTTAACCTGGTGGCGCCGAGCGACTTCTAAGATTATCTGCCGCGCCTGGGCCGCGTCTTGGGCATAAATTACCTCACCCCCCCAGCCTCGCACTTGGCGCGCTAATTGCTCTAGATAATCATCGAGATGGGTAATGACTTCGGCCTTGATAGCATGGGCCTGTTCCCGCCACGCTTCCCAGTCCGGGTAAGTCTGGACTAGCTGCTCCCGGGCGGCCAGGGCCCGATGGGTGGCGACTCGAACCGGGGGGTAAATGATAGCCATCTTGGTCATTGGATTTTTTGAAAAATCTGGTGGACCGCTAAGACCTGAAGATTAACGGCGGTCTTAAGGCCGAGACCGGAATGTCCCACCGGTTTCGACCTTCCAGCTACACCCGGTTTATTCGGGCGGTTGGAGTTTTTCAGGAACCTCGAGCGCAGTCTCTAGAAATTCATTGATCTGGTCTTCCAGCCAGGCATGTTGGGTAAGCTGGCCAATGGTTAGTTTGAGCGAAACCTTCAATTCGGTTGGTAATACTTGATCTTCGGCCAGACGTTTTTCCAAAAAGGCTACCAGCATCTTACAAGTGATTAACTGTTTGGCCTTCCCGGCCTGGGCAAAAATATCTTTGATATCTTCGTCTACCCGTTCCATGGTAAGGCCGTGCAGAAAGTGCCGGGGAGAGCCGCCACTGAATAGCGAAGTGATCAAATAACGGGAATAATAAAACCGCTTACCAGTATGCCAGACATGATCGAGATACTTTGGGTCCTCCGGGTTCTGCAGATAAGCCTGCAGGGCATCGCGATAGGGTCGCTCCAGGCGACCTAGAATTACGTTTTTAATCAGAAACAAGTTGATCAGAAACATGCCCAACACACTGGTATGACGCAGCGAGGGAGGGATTTCGCTGGCCCAGTTCCAAAGAAAGTAGATAAACAACAATAACAGGATGATGGTGCGTATTAAACCGAGCTTGGAATCCGCCTGATGGGGATCATGCCGGTGACTAAAAAAATAAGCCAGCAGTAAGAACAGCACAACAACCTGAACATAGGCGCTCAACAGCATATTAATGATAATATCAACCATGTTAATATCCCCTAGAATATTTTCTCTTTATTTAGACAGCCGGGCGACCTCGAGAAATAGTATCTGCCAGTCGTCCGGCTTTGGTGGTTCCCTCGCTTGCCTTCCCCTTTCAATTGTCCATTGCGAACTGGCAAGTTTTTATACCACAAACTTATTCCCCTGGAGGAGTTTTTTAGCCTCATGACTCCCAGAGGTGCTTAGGTCAGTCCAGAGAAGTTAACGGTAACGCGAAAATTCCAAAATCTCTTGTTTGGCTGTGTGAAGGAAACGCCGATGCCGCTTTCCGGTCAACTTCTGATGACGATAAACGGTTAACTTGGCCAAATCTTCGATAAAAATCCAGACGACACAATATCCCCAGACCAGCCCTACTTGACTCCAACTAATCGGGGCAATTAGTCCAAAGGGATAGACTACGAACAGGGTGGCGGCCAGCTTAGTGATAACCGCTGACCACAACAGCGGGGCCGAAGGATAGGGTTTGCTCAGAAACATTCGCGGGGTGCGGGCCACAAACAGCGTCAAGTGTCCGGCTACCGCCAGTTTCAGGAAGATAAAGGTCTGAATCTGGGCAATACCAAGGTGCAGCCAGGACTTGGCGATGATCAGCAGACCGAAGGTTTCAACCACCCCGATCAATCCCAGGACTGTGGCTACGGTGAGAACCCGTTGCATATTCCAACTCACCGGTTGGGGGTCAATCAAGGTGTTATCGGAGGCAATGGTCATGATCGGGACATCGTTGAAGAAAGCCAACAGGATAATCATAATCGCGGTGATTGGATAAAAGTTATAGACCAGCATCGCCAGCACCACAAAAAACATGATGCGAATGGTTTCGATGATGCGGTAGATGGCGTAACTGTTCATGCGTTCAAAGATCTTGCGGGCTTCTTCCACCGCGTTGACGATCACCGACAGCCCGGGCGCGGTCAGCACCAGGGCCGCGGCGGCCCGGGCCGCGTCCGTGGCACCGCTCACGGCAATACCGACGTCGGCCTGTTTGATGGCCGGCGCGTCGTTGACGCCATCCCCGGTCATGCCG
>Ga0164318_10002034_pt1 | contig 18547 bp, 15 predicted proteins | sample GuaBasSedimGuay9_FD_113734 | JGI IMG/M metagenome (GOLD analysis project Ga0164318, IMG submission 113734) | Subseafloor sediment microbial communities from Guaymas Basin, Gulf of California, Mexico - Guay9, Core 4571-4, 0-3 cm | ecosystem: Environmental > Aquatic > Marine > Hydrothermal vents... | reverse complement strand
TAAGTGGATTTATAGTCAAAAACAAGCGATTATCACATAAATTCTATTGAAAAATCCTGTTTTTTGTAAACTGTCAAATAGGTTTTCCTGTCTTATTTGGCGTCAAACTGTCAAAGTTGGGGTATAAGCAAAATGCCATGAAAGAAGCTTACGCAATTTACTACTTTCAAGGTTTTGGATATTCGCTGTAAAATTTGCACTCTTTACATAATACGGCAATTTTCTGTGCTCGCTACCCAAAAATCTCAAATATTGTAAACTGCAACAGGAAATGTTTGCTGATTATTGGCTGCGAGAATGCGAGAATATCCTTCGGATTTTCTGCATCTACAATACCATTTATGATATGCTGTGTTGTAGATCACTGCGGAATTCACTCTCCTTGCCCTTACAACTTTTTTCTGCATCTTACAAAAAATACGCAGCAGAAAAAAAACCATAAAAATCAAGTCTTGCAGGTGTTGCTTTGCTTTTTAAGGCGTCATTTTGCGTCTCATATTTAGTGTATAAGCAAAATGTCTCAAAGATTATAAGTTGCGCAAAGAAATATTTGCAGATTGATGGTTCACTGCGGAATTCTCGCTTCCTACAAAAATACAGAGAATTCCTTTGTTCACTCACCAAACCTTCTTTTGTTCGCTCACTAAAAATAAATAATTATTATAAGCGTCAAAACTGCAAGAACGCCAAGAATACCTATAAATTTAGCGTATGTTTCAATTGAGCCGATTGTGAATTTGAACAAAAACCACCCGAGCCCTGCAAAGAAGAGAAATACAATTATCAGCTCCAATGGTGATGACACAGCAGCTTCCTGCTTTACAACTATTGCACACTGAATGAAAGTATTGATTATTTTGATAAGTCCATTTGCAATCCCTGCAATAACATAAAAAATCATATCTCTCAATAAATTTATAATTTTGAGAATCATATTACTTAAAGAATTATAACTTTAAATTTATTTGCTTCATCTTTTAATATGGCTGAGAATAAATATTCTGATGTTTGCGGATATATGTTTCTTCCCGATGAAAAGGTTCTGAAAGTAAACTGCCTTAACTGTATATACGGCGCAAGCATAGAAGAGTTTCCCAACTGCATGGCAAGAACGATAGACAAGCTCATGCAGGAAAAATCAACAGAATATATAATCCTTTCGCAGACAAGAGATTTTGAGTATGACTACGGTCAAGTTGGATTATTGAGGCAAATCGCAAGCACTTACCTGTATCTGGTGAGGGATAAAAAAATAATAACTCCATCCCATGTATCTATACTCAAAGATGCAAAAACAATATCAACGAGAATAGGCTTTTTGCAGAAACTAATAACTGTAACTTACAGAAGGGATCCGATTAGCGCCTATGTTCTCCTAACAAGAGAAATACGGCATATAAAAGCATTGATGGTAATTGAAAGGCAAATGCGAAAAAGGGACGACATAAAATATTACTTAAATACACTGAATTTCATAAAAGACAAATTTGGAGAAACAAAGATGATAAAGCTGGTCAAAGACCGCCTGATTGGGTATGAAATTGGAAACCGCGCTTTATACCGTGAATTGTTCCATCCTCTTGTCCGACCGAATTTTATGCTTACCCGATACATGACGATGCCTCCGAAAAATTCTTTTCAGATAGACCAGTATTTTTGCGGAGATGAAACAGAAATCAAAATATACCGGGTAGAGGGAGAAACAAGAAACTATTACCATATACTCCCGCCGGAATTCAGGCTAAGCGAAGATGAATACATGCTTCTGGATATTGCCCGCCAGTATATGAGCGAGCATAAGCCTGCCCAGAGCGATTTTGCAGAGCCTAAAAAAATGAGGGAACTGTTCTACAATATCGGCTTGGATATGCTCGCTGAAATTGCCCAGACTACAAACAAAACACTGAGCAAAGAACAACTGCACAAAATGGCAAAAATACTAACAAGATATACTGCAGGATATGGAATTATGGAGGTTGTCCTTGAAGATGAAAATGTGCAGGACCTTTTTGTAAATGCGCCAAAAGGAAACACGCCAATGTATTTGCTGCACGCAAAATACGAAGAGTGCATAACAAATATAATCCCGACAAAAGATGAAGCAGAAAGCTGGGCAACACGGTTCAGGATTGAATCAGGAAGACCACTGGATGAAGCAAATCCTGTTTTGGACACAGAAATAGATTTTCCCGGGGGACGGGCAAGAATAGGGGCAGTTGCAAAAAACCTCTCTCCGCAGGGGTTTGCATTTTCAATAAGGCGGCACAGGGAGAAACCGTGGACTTTTCCACTGCTCGTACACTATAAATCATTCAACTGCCTTGCAGCAGGACTTTTGAGCTTTATCATAGACGGAGCAAGAACCATACTGTTTGCAGGAACAAGATCTGCCGGAAAATCATCTATTCTTGGCGCAGCCATTACTACCTTACTTAAAAGATACCGACTCATTACTGTTGAAGACACGCTTGAGCTTCCTCTTGAAGCACTGAGGGATTTTGGCTACAACATTGTTTCTCTTAAATCCCGCTCTGTAATTACGCATATTGAATCAGAACTTCCGACAGAAGAGGCAATAAGAACTGCGCTGCGCCTCGGAGATTCCTGCCTAATTATCGGGGAAGTAAGAAGCAAAGAAGCGCTGGCATTGTATGAATCAATGCGAATCGGGGCACTTGCAAACCTTGTTGCAGGAACAATACATGGGGAGTCTCCTTACGGTGTATTTGACAGAGTAGTGAATGATCTTGATGTCCCCCCAACAAGTTTCAAGGCAACAGACATCATCGTAATCATGAACCGACTGAAGAGCGCAGACGGGCTTCACACATACAGGAGAATGATGGAAATCACAGAAGTTCTCAAGGACTGGACTGATGATCCGCACAGGGAAAAAGGATTTGTACAGTTAATGGTATATAATTCAAAAACAGATCAGATTGAGCCGACAGAAACATTGCTGAACGGGGAAAGTTTTGTGCTGAATGAAATCGCCAACAGGGTTTCTGATTTTAAAAACAACTGGGATCTTGTCTGGAACAATATAAAGCTAAGGGAAAAGATAATGCAGACAATGGTTGACTATTCTCATAAAATAAACAACCTCAATGTAATTGAAGCGGAATTCTGGATTGAAGCCAACAGCAGATTCCATGTGTTCCAGGAAGAGGTCAAAAACGAAGTTGGCTCTCTTGACAGCGACAAGATATTTGACAAGTGGAACACGTGGTTTAACGAGGCAAAGAAAAAATTCAAGGATAAAAACGAAAAAGAGGTATGATATGCCATTAGCAGTAACTCATGTAATATTGACAATAATTGCAGTTGATTTATATAGGGATTATATCCTGAAAAACAAGAATTATTTTACTCTGCATACGGTAATGATTGCAGGAATTGGCGGTCTTTTGCCGGACATTGACATTCCATTGAGCAAAATTCTTGGTCTGTTCAATTATGCCCCCGAATGGCTTCAACATGGTGGATTAACGCATACAACTTTTTTCGGTCTGATTTTCCTGATTCCGGCAATTTATTTCTGGAAGAAAGAAAACAAGACAGTTGCAACTTACTTTATTGCAATAGCCTTTGGCGTCCTGTTCCATATATTCCTGGATTTCTTTCTCGGAGGCGGAAGATGGGAAGGCATAATGTTTTTATGGCCTCTTTCAGACCAGCCATACAAGATTCATCTGCTGAAGCATTTTGGAAAAGATATCTTTGTCTCACTCGATGCGATAATTTTGCTTCTATGGCTATATCATGAAGAAGTAAAGCACAAGATAAAGGATTTTATATAAGTGCAAATAATTGCCAATAAGATGCAAATATCATTTAATGAAGCTCCTACCGTTCGCTTCGCTCACTCCACAGCAAGCTGCAGAGTATCTTCATTCGTAAATTTATAAATTTTCAACTGTGTTGCCTCTTTAGTGAGCATTCTAACTATAATGGTCTTTTCGCAGCAAGCTGCGGGCATTACCTAAAAGGAATAAAGTTTTTTAAACAACTCCTCTTTTTAACACTATGCCAAAATGCTCTTTTTGTGATTCAAAAGCAATAATTGTGCGAAAGTATGAAGGAATTGCCCTGTGCGAAAAACATTTCCTCCGTTCTGTTGAAAAAAAAATAAGAAAGACGATAAGGGTGAATCAACTCTTAAAGCATAATGACACTGTAGCAGTTGGACTGTCAGGAGGAAAGGACTCCAGCCTGCTCTGCTGGTTCCTGTCATCCATCCGCAAGAGATACAACATAAAGCTCATTGCAATAACAATAGACGAAGGCATCGGGGCATACAGGAAGGAAAATATAAAATGCGCTAAAATGCTTGCAAAAAAATATGGCGTAGAGCATCGCATATTTTCATTCAGGGAAGAGGTTGGCATGACGCTCAACCAGATAATGAAAAAAAAGGCAATTAGAAATGAAAACAGAAGTGCCTGCTCTGTCTGCTCTGTATTAAGAAGGTATATCCTGAACAAAAAGGCAAGAGAGCTTGGCGCAAACAAGCTTGCAATTGGCCATAACCTTGATGATGAATGTCAGAGCATTTTTATAAGCTACATTCGCGGCGACATCCCGAGAGCTTTGCGCTTAGGACCAATGTCTCTGGGAAAAGAAAACATCAAATTCATAAAAAGAATAAAGCCGCTCATAGAAATACCAGAAAAAGAAACAGCGCTTTTTTCCGCATTGAAGGGATTCAAAACATCCTTTGGAGAATGCCCAAATGCAAAAACGAGTTTCCGGTGGAAGATAAGAGACATTCTCCTCGAGCTTGAAGACGGCTCTCCCGGCACAAGATTTTCAATAGCAAAAAATTTTGAAAAAATAAAGGCATCCCTTGTAAAAACGCAAGGCAAAAAAACCAATCCTATGGTGTGCAAAAAGTGCAAAGAGCCGGCAAGCAATGAATACTGCAAGTATTGCACTATTATGAAATTGACAGAAAAATAATTTTGCAAATAAACTTCCTTGCGAAATTTTAGTTTATTTACATAGGCAAATAAATACTTTTTTATAATTAATGAATATCTATTGTTACTAATATGGCAGCAATAGAAACATACAAGAGAGGATATCATTCTACGGGAAGAGGGCACCAGTCTACAGTTACATGCGGCTTTTGCGGCAAAAAGGTCCCGAGATATAAATGCTGTATAATATTTCGCGGCTTCAGCATGGAAGCTGCAATAGTAAAAGAAATCGGCTCAAGAAACATTATCTCTACAAGAACAAAGGTCTATGCCTGCCCTGCATGCGCTCGCAGCAGAGGGATTGTGCAGAAAAAAAATGAAGAAGGTCTAAAGGTCAGTAAAAGGAGACATAGGCGATAATCCAAAATTATTTATATATTATTCATATAATATTTTATGAAATATACAATTAACTTAATCATTGCTGTTTTCATTCTTATTTTTTACAGGGAAAACAAAAAAATGCTTCCCTGTGTTTTCGCAGGGTTCAAAATACCAAAGCCGATAAAAAGAATAAAAATAAGCGCTTTTGCCGCAAAATCAAATGCAAAAAAAACCGGCACTCCCTTATGGGATGGCGAACTGAAATTAAAAGAACGGATTGACGAGAAAAAATACATTTTGCTCAGAAAGAATATGCTCTCTGTTGCAGATGTTGCAGCATCCGAGAATACTGGCGAAGCAAAAAAGAAGGAGGAATGTATATGAAAAAGGATTATTTTGAGATGTTCGCGCCATACAAAAAAAAAATAAAAATATCTCTTCTGCTGCTGCTTTTGTTTGAAGCAGTCAACCTGGTCAATCCGCTCCTTTTCAAGGAAATGATTGATTCGTTGATTTTGTTTGACAAAAACAAGATCAATAAACTGATTTTTCTCGCAGGAGCAATGTTCGCAGTAAATGTTGCAGGGTCTATTTTTTATTATGCAAAATCAAAATACATCTACACATCAATATACGAAATTGAAAAAGAGATAAAGGAAAAAGTTCACAGGAAACTTTTGACGCTTCCCATTTCCTATCATGAAAAAAAGAACATAGGGGGAGAAATATCCAAAATCCAGAGAGGGATGGATAGGATGATAACTTTCTTTTATTTAATGATTTTTGACTTTTTCCCTGTCTGCTTTAAGATCCTGATTACAGCAGGAATAATCATTTACACCGACTTTTACCTTGGAGTAATTTTTGTATTTTTCATTCCTTTCTTTGTCTATATCAGCTATGTCAAAAACAAAAAACTTGATTCTCTGAGGGAAAAAATAAATACAATGGATGAGAAAACCTATGCAAAGCTTGGAGAAGGCATTGAAAATATAATGACCGTCCAGTCCTTTTCACAGGAAGAGCGGGAAATAAGTGAATTTAAAATTATGCAAAAATCCCTGTTTGAGGCATCAAAATTCCGCGTAAATTTATTTCTTTGGCACAACCTTGAGCGCAACATGATACTTAATGTAGGCAGAGTTTGCGGTCTGGGATATGGGCTTTACCTTGCCTATTTTGGATACATAAGCCCCGGGAGTTTTGTAATGTTTCTGACTCTTTCTGAGACAGTGTACTTATCACTGTACCGCTTTTCCCATTCAATCAACAGCATAAGCGACAATGCAGAATCTGTTTCAAGAATAAATGCGCTTCTCAAAGAAGACATGAAAATACCTCAGATTGCCCGCCCATTAAAAAGAAAATTGACAGGAACGGTGGAGTTTCGCGATGTATGCTTTTCTTATTCACGCAAAATCCCTGTTTTGAAAGACATATCTTTCATGCTGGAAAAAGGAAAAACCCTTGCAATAGTGGGTCCCTCCGGGAGCGGGAAATCAACAATAATAAAACTTCTGTACCGTCATTTTGATGCAGACAAAGGCACTATCCTTGTTGATGGCGTTGACATAAAATTCTACAACTTAACCAATTACCGGTGGCAGATGGCTGTTGTCCCGCAGGAAGTGGAACTGTTCAACACAACAATAAGCAAAAACATTTCCTATTCAAAGCCGATGGTAAGCGATGATGAAATAATGAATGCCGCGAAAATAAGCCATGTGGATGAATTTGTCAGGAAATTTCCGAAAAAATATGACACTGTCGTGGGAGAAAAAGGGCTCAGGCTGTCCGGTGGTCAAAGGCAGAGAATCGGCATTGCAAGGGCACTTGTGGTAAACCCTGCAATACTTGTATTTGACGAGGCAACAAGCTCTCTGGACAGCGTCTCTGAGAGAGAAATACAAAAAGCAATTAAAGACATTTCCGGCAAATGCACAATGATAATCATTGCCCATCGCCTGAGCACAATAAAAAATGCAGACATGATAATTGTACTGGATAAGGGACAGATAGCAGAAATTGGAACGCATAAATCACTGGTTGCAAAAAAAGGCAGTTTGTACTGCAAACTTTACAAAAGCCAAGAGATAATCCGGTAAAATAAGTTAGGGTTGGGATACTTGTATGATCTCAACTCATTACTTCTAACTCCCTCCTAAAGTGCTGTCTTCCAACCCTTAGTTATAGTTTATTTTATCTGCTAATTCTTTGAGTTGGGGGTTATCTATAAAGAGACAATTATACAATTCTTCCAAAGTTAACTTTCCTGTGGATTTTCCGCACAATTTCCCGACATACTTTAAACATACATCATACTTTATTTCCGGATCAAAGTTCGTTCCTATTATTCTTCTATCAGGATAATCTGCATGGCATGATGTTTCGGCAGGACTTATTTTCTTTATCTCAACACCAATAATGCAGGGAACAACGCTGTCATTCAATATTTTGTTTATCTCGTATAATGGTTCAATCCTGTTATTAAAATTATCTTCTGTATATGCTTTGTCGTTAATGATTGTTTTTACTTCCTGCTGTGTTTTTTGAAGGTCTGATATCAATGTGGTTATTTCAGAGATGCGATTTTCTTCTTCCTGTCGCTTTGCAGTTATTGTATCGGTTATTGCATCCCACTTATCTGAAACCCAATCCAGCCCTTTTTCAATTAAGCCTGCATCATCAAAACAGACCCCTTTTCCATCTGAGCAATTCTTAATGCATTCCTCTTTTTTTGTCTCCTCTCCTTTTTCACAGCAGTCAAGACAATCATCATATACCTCCTGCGCTGTTTGTTCTATTGCACTAAAATCTTTCCTTTTGACGCAAAACCTCGTGTTGGTCGGTCCGTCTATATAATGCTTGTCGCAATCATCAGAATAGTCAATTAGATTAAGCCAGGTTAATCTCCTATTTAGCGCCCCTGTCGCAAGAACATACTTGTTTCCCATGAATATTATATTCTCATCTGCCTTGGTCACTTTCCCGGCAGGCCTCAGGTTTTCCATATCTTCCTTGATTAATGGCAAAGTCCTGGCTGTGTAGATATCTTCTCCTACTGTTATTATGTGGTCCTTTTCCCAGTGGGCATAATCCATTGAGTCATAATTATAGTTCTTTTCTGCCAAAAAATAAGCACTATATGTATAATTTATCATTCCATTGACTCTTTCTTTTATGTCTTCTTTCAGGTCATTATCTATATCATTATTTTCTATCAGTGACATCTTTGCCAGAATTGCATATGTATCAATGTCTGATGCAATGATTGCAGCATTGTCAAGGAATTCATTATCGATGGCAGAAAGCACGGCTGGTTCCACATCTGCGCGGGAAGCAAGATATGTTGCTGTATTTCCAATTGCTTTCAGCTTTGCCATATCAAGCCCTAAATCCTCCTCAACTATTATCCCTATATCGCTTGTATAATCAAAACAATGCTTCAAATCATCACTAAACGACCATGTATCCTTTGCCCAGTTCTTTATATCATCCCAGATGCTGTCATTGCAAAGATAATAGTAATCTCTTGACTTGTCGCATGTAAGCAGTTCATAGTTGTCTTTGTATGTTGCCTGCTGGGGGCATTTCTTGTATTCCCTCGCGCCCAGCACTATTGAATTTATTACATTGAACTGCACTGATGATTTCAGCGCATAACTGTATGAAATCTTTGCCTTAAAGGAATATTCTGCTGTATCTATAACCTTGCTTGCCGCCTCCGGCTTCAACTGGATATGGCATGAGTAAAGATTGCCTATTTCATTTGAAAAGCACCTGTTGCTTGTGCCGTGCAATTCAACCATATATGCTTCATATCCATCTTCCTTGGGACAATCCTTGCATTCTGAAAAAGCGCAGCCATATTCTCCTGTTTTTTTATATGTATAAACATTGAAATCCTCTGGTATATAGACATAAAAGCTGTTCAGCCTGGCAGTGCCTGTATCAAGATTCAGCGGCGTAATAATAAAGGCAAACTTCTTGTCCACGGATATTGGCATAGGAGTCATTGTCTTCATTGAAATGGATATCGGTCCCGAAGCTGACGTTGTCTTCATCTGCTCTCTTCTCAATTTCCCTGCCTTTGAAAGCTCATCATACTTTGCCTTGCTTGCAACATTAAGCGTCCCGATAGTATCCATATTGTAATCATATACTGCCTTTGAAATCACTGTAAATGCTCCTGTGCATGTTGCAGGGGTTTTTATGTCAAAATCAACAGTTACTGGCTGTTTTGGATCAATTTCATCTATTCTTGAAGCGCCAGACATACTGACACGGGCAATGTCCATTTCTGTGTATGTTATTTGCTCCGGAGAAATCCAGTTCAGCACAGAAGCAATCCCCTGGTATTCCATGAGCTTATTGATGTCATTTGGAATATACACAACAACCTTTACATTCCTTGCAGGCTTCTCCCCGAAGTTTTCCAGTTCTATACTCCCTCCTCCTGCATCGCCGGAATAATATGTTGGAAGATACGTTCGCATGCCTGTAATCTTCAGGGCTTTTGACTGAACTCCTTCTGTTTTTTCCACATCCTTTTTTATAAAGTAATCCTGGTACCATTTCATAGGGTCTGTCAGCAAAGTCATCGTACTGTTCAGCCCTTTTTTGATAGGGTTAAGGAAGGGAGTTAAATTATTGGATTTCTGGCTCATGCCCATGTCTGTGAGCTGTATTAGTTGGGAGAATATTGGGTAGATTACTAAAATTATTGTTCCAAAAACAGCAAAATTTACGCCAAATCCTATTAGTCGTTTCCATATTCTTCCTTTTTTTTCTAACATACTTACAAAAAAACTTTGTGAAATTATTTGCGTAAATACCGCTGCTACTACTGCAACAAGAAGCATTATCGGATTTGTTAAAAAACTCAAACCAATCCATTTTACAAAAATCCATGATATCATGCAAAAAGAAACTCCTGTAGAGCCACTTTTGTCAACAATAGTTGAAATAATCCATCCGAAAACTCCAAAACCAATTGCAGTCAAAAAAGACAGTTGCGCAAACTGCCAGAAATATATTGTGTATATCAAAAAGAAAGTCAATGGAACCACATAATCTGTCTCCAAAATAGTTGCTGTTGTGGCGCCAACAGTTCCGTATTTTTGCATACGCACAAGAAGTGCTTGTTCCTTTTCATCCACCCATTTTTTTCTTCTTTTTAACCATGAAGTCCCTGCAGTATGATCATCTGCTTGTTTTTTGTATCTTTCCTCATTTTTACTCAGTTCAGCAATAAGAGCATCCTTTCGCTCTTTACTAATAGATCCATCATTATACTCTTTAAGAATTTTGTCTCTTTTTTCACTGATTCTTTTGGCACCTATTTTCTTGCCTCTTTTTGCCAGATTTGGATTGCTCGCCAGCCTTCTTTTCTGATTATCATACTCGCGTTTAACCTGAGGCACTGCTTTTTTCAACATCTTTTTTATAAGAAGTAATTCCTTTGGGTCTGCTTCCCACAAAGCATCCCAATTATTACTGCGATAACTCAACAATTCTGCATAAAGACCATCCCAACGCTTCACCACATTATGAATCTTCTCTTCCTGTTTTTCTTCTTGATCCATTTCTTTATCTAAGTCGTCAGCCATAGTTATATAAATAATAGAATATTATGTTTATATAGTTTTTTTAGAATTTATTTTAATTCAGAAGCAATATCCTTTGCAGAATAAGTAATGATTATTTTTGCACCGCTCCTTTTAAAAGCAGAAACAAGTTCTATTAACGCTGCTTTTTCATCTATCCAGTTTTTTTCTGCAGCAGATTTAAACATGCAATATTCTCCGCTTACATTATAAACAGCAATTGGCTTTTTAATTATCCTACTTGCCCGGCATATAATATCCAGATATGTCAGCCCGGGCTTTACCATAACAATATCCGCTCCTTCTCTTAAATCAGTTTTCATTACTTTCAATCCTTCTTTATAATCATTATAATCAAGTTGGTAATCTTCCTTTTTCTTAAATCCTAACTTTGAATCAACTGTAGCTCTATATGGTCCATATAAACTTGAAGCATATTTTGCAGAATATGCCATAATTCCCGTCTTATTATATCCTGCATTATTTAATCCCTCTCTTAAAGTCTTAACCTGTTCTTTTAAGGACAGACACGGAGCGACAAAGTCAACTCCTGCATCAGCATAGGAAATTGCCATTTTCGATGCAATTTCAAAACTACTTTTTACATCTATTTTGTTGTTTTTGTAAATCACGCTTTGCCCCTCTGGCGAATAAGGAGACAATCCAACATCTGAAAAAAGAGTTATTTTATCTCCAAAATGTTCTTTTAACTTCCTTATACTTTGTGAAACAATATTTTCTTTTTTATATGCCGAATGTATATCTTTTTTAGCAGGAATGCCAAATAAAAGAAATGCATTCACATTGTGTTTGATAGCATCATCAATTTCATCAACAATTGAATTAATTGAATTTATGTATAATTGCGGAAGCGGGGCTTTTTGTTTTGTCTTTATTTCCTCTTTTACAAAAACAGGATATATTAAATCAATAGATGATTTATTTACTTCTTTGAGATATTTTTTGACATTTGTAGTTTTTTCCATATTAATCTTTTTTTAATATTTTCCACATTTTAAATGAGTTGAGCATTTTTTTTGATTCCAATGAATATTCATTTGAACTTAATTTTGTAATCATCGGAATTCTATCTATTATAAATTTTCTTTTTTGCCAAAAGGAAGTTATCCTTTCTTGTGATATAATTCTTTTTGGAGCAGATGTTTTCCCAAACAAGGACATATTTTTTAAAAAGTTAATTGTTTCGGGTTTAGAGTGCAATTCTGGATGATATTTCATCGAATCCTCATAAAGAAAAAATCCATTATAATGATCTAAAAATTCCCCTATAAATTTCGCTAAAATATTCCATTCTTTTAAATATAAATATTGCATAAATCCCTCGCAAAATATTACTATAGGTTCATCTTTAAGATATTTTTTTATTTCAGTCCATGTATCTGCTTCTAATATATTCCCGGAAACATAATTAATATTAATCTTTTTCTTGTTTTTTATTTTATCAACAATTTCTTTTTTTAATGAAATATTTTCTAAATAATCGCATTCAGTATAATTTAAATCATCAATATTTGAAAAACACAAAGAATGAGGAGATAATCCGGAACCAAGCTCTATTATTTGTTTAATTTTTGATTCACGAATTAATTTATCGGTAGTTTTGAATCTTGATTCAACAAGAAAAGAGTTTCCTCTCAAAGGATGATTTTTATCAACAAAAATTGTTTTTTTATTTTTTATTTCTTTAAATATTTTTTTTGCATAATTGATATTTGTATAATTTGATAATTCATAGATAGAAGTAAATGCCGTATTTTTTATATTTCCTTTTACCATTACACAGTAGTATCCTCCTTAACTAAAAAAGACACAAAAATATATAAGCGTTTACTACAATAATATTGGGAGAAAATCACACAACCGCTCTATTTTCTTCAGATCAAATCAAATATTCACAGTTCGTGCATTGATAAATTTGCATCATCTTACTGAATCTTTCTTCAAAATCTCTTATGTTTTTTGCCTTTTTTTATGCACAAAAATCAGTATGGGCAAAAGAAAAATTCACTGCATAAGCAACCACTCCCAAAGAGGAACATACACAATTTTTTTGGAATCTATAATTTCCTCGCCCTCAAAGTCCCCTGTAATAATCAACCTGGACTTTAATTTAAATTCTCTCATTGCCACTAAAAGCCCTTTAATTTCTCTCTTTTTCGTGTCGGGATTTTCAATATCATAGCAAACCTCTATTGCCTCTGTTATTTTTAAGCTATCTTTGATAAATTACTTGTTATTCTATTAATTCTATAATGAACAAATATCTAAACTTTTGTTCATTTCAGTGAACAAAAAGACAATAATCTTGTTTTTGTCAGCCGCATATGGGAAGGTGCGCATTTTGTCATCCTCATTTAATAAAAAATAAATAAATATGTTTTTTAAGTTTGAAAGTTAGATTATTTTTATGGATTTAAGTGTATTGATTTCATCTTTTAAAATCAAAGATTTTATTGAAAACCACATATCAAAAAACAAAAAAATAAATGTTGAATTCTATCGTAGCCATATAACAAATTATGGACAATGTCTGGAATCTATTCTTTATTCTGAAATAGAAGTATTATTTAGACTGATGAATCCATCAAATGGAAAAATAGGAATAAGCAAGATATTATTGATTTCTTTGAGTGATTCTTATCCTGTTGCAGCAGGAATGAAAGATCAAGATAATAACAAATATATTTCTTCTATTGTACTAGAACCACAACAAACAAGAATGATAATATTGTATGCTAAAGGACTGCCGGCATTCAAAGAAGAAACTCTTTCAGCTAAAATTGAATTCTACGATACAGAATCAAAGATTATGAAAAACATTATTTTTTATGACCCTAAAAAAAACATTATGAAAGAACCAATAATCAAAATATATCGTGGATTTCAACATTTCCTTCCAAATAAAGTGGAGTCCAATAGTGGGTCCAATATGATTTAATATATCATCTGTGCCCAAAATAAGCAAAAATCTCTTTCCCTTCCTTAACCAAATTCACAAACCCGACCCGCTCAAACTGGACAACCCCTTTTTCTTTAACAGCATTTTTCTCCATCAGTCCCTTTGCTTTTGCGTTTTTTTCATCAACAAACGTTATCGGCACTGAATCCTTTTCACAGAGCCAGTGCATAATCTGCATGCCTTTTTCTATTTTCTTTCCGCAATACTCTGCGCTGATTAAATCGTTCTCCATTGCCTTTATTTTAACATTAAACAATCCCTTGAGCCTTATAGTAATATCTTTTTTCCCTGCATTTTCAAGCAATTTCAAATCATCTGAAGTTACAAGAATGGTCTCGCAAAAATTCAGTGTCCTGCTTCCTCTTTTTTCATCTTCCGGGTGCAAAGGTATTTTCACTGTTTTTATTTTTGGAGAATTTAATATTTTCATCTTGATTGGATTCTTCACAAAAAAATACCTGTTTTTTTCCTCCACATACTTTTTGTTCATCGCATAAAGAATATCCAGCGAAACGTTGATATCGCTCCTTTTCATCCCGTTGCTCATCACAAAATCCACAACAGCGCGGGAATCTATGCCTCTTTTTGCCAAAGACTTTATGCTATACGTCCTCGGATCATCCCATGATTCAAATTTCCCTGATTCAATCAACTCTGATATTTTTGATGTGCTCTTCACCCCTTCAATCAAAAATTTTCCGGTGACTATATTTTGAGGCAATTTCCATCCAAGATAATCATGCAAAAATTTATGCTTTTCTTCCCGTCCTAAAAAATCAATGCCTCTTATCACATGCGTGACCTCATCAAGATGGTCCTGCACAGGAGATGCAAAATCATACAATGGCCAGACTTTTGCGTTTTTCAGATAAGGATGATTATTGTCTTTTTCATCTATTATGCGGAAAATCGGAAAATCCCTCATTGCAGGATTTTTGTGCTTTATATCTGTCTTCAATACAAGGACTGCCTCTCCTCCCTCATATTCCGAAAACATTTTTTTCCATCTGTCTTTGTGGATTGAGGAGGGCATGCTTCTACAAGGACATGCTTTTTTCTTGTTCTTCCATTCACTGAATTTCAGCCGGTCGCATGTGCAGACATAAGCATGGTTTTTTTCAATAAGCTTTTCTGCCAAATCATAATAAATATCGAATTTTGTCGACTGCCTGTAAACAATGCCCGGCTTTACTCCAAGATAGCCAATATCTCTTTTTATCCAGTCATAAGCTTCTTTCAAGGGCACTTTTATCCTCGGGTCTGTGTCTTCAAAACGCAGAATGTATTTTCCCCTGTATTTCTTTACATAATGCCAGTTGAGAAGAGCAATACGGCAATGCCCCAGTGAAAGAGGGCCGTTTGGGTTCGGGGCAAAACGCATAACGACTTTGCCTTCATGCGCATCTTTTAAATCAGGAAATTCTTTTTTTTCTTTAACCTGTTTTTTCTCTACCACCAGGCTCTTTTCCTTTGCCATCTTTTGCTGTTCTGAAAAAGATAAATTATTAATATAATCTGTGCATTCATTCACTGTTTTGCTTGTGCCTTTAAAATCTTTCCTGCATTCCGGGATCTTTGCCATTGCAGAATTCAGCACTGCTTTACTATTTGCAGTTCCTTTGAATCTCAGCGCATTTTCAAGGGCAATCAAGATGATTTTTTCTTTTAGATTAGGCATAGTTGATTAAAGTAGATTATATTTAAATACATTACCAAAATCAATTAAAAGCAAAAATATGATTTTGCCCTGCGTCATGTTTTCCGCCCGTCAGATTCAAAATATCCTTTATATAATTTACAATCATCTCTATATTATATAAAACATAATTAATATGAAAATAAATATTCAAAATATCCAGTCAATGAAAAACAAGGAAAAAATAAGCATGCTGACAGCCTATGATTTTTCAACAGCAAGCATAATGGACGGCTGTGTTGACATGATTCTCGTTGGAGACAGCCTCGGGATGGTTGTTCTTGGTTATGACGACACCCTCTGCGTAACTATGCAGGATATGATAAAGCACACTCAGGCAGTCGCAAGGGCTGTCAAGAAATCTTTACTTGTTTCAGATATGCCTGCCAATAGTTATAATGATGAGGCAAATGCAATTGAAAATGGAAGGAAATTAATCGAGGCAGGCGCAGACTGCGTCAAGATAGAGAATCAGCATAAAATGGCAAAGACTTTAACTCAAATAGGAATACCTGTCATGGGTCATGTTGGTTTGACGCCCCAGACCATAACAGATTACAAAATGCAGGGAAAAGATGAAAAAAGCGCAATGAAAATATTGGATGAGGCAAGAGCACTGGAGGCGGCGGGTTGTTTTAGCATTGTCCTTGAATGCATTCCGCATGAATTGGGGCAAAAAATAACAAATGAGCTTCATATACCTGTCATAGGAATTGGCGCAGGACCTGACTGCGACGGACAGGTTTTGGTAAGCTATGATGTCCTCGGATTGTTTGGAAAAATAAAGCCGGCTTTCGCAAAATCCTATGAAAATCTCTCTGAAAAAATGAGAAATGCGTTTATGCAATACAACGCAGAAGTCAAAAAAGAAAAAAGCACAGACAAAGAGTACTACCCTGCTGTCAAAATGCAGAGGATAATGCTGAAGTCAAAAATTCATCGCGCAACAGTTACCGGCGTTGATATAGATTACGAAGGCAGTATTTTAATTGATTCAAAATTAATGAAAAAGGCAAATATACTCCCAAAAGAACAGGTTCATGTTCTCAACATTGACAATGGAGAAAGAATCGAGACTTATGCAATAGAAGGCGAGGCTGATTCAGGAGAAATATGCATCAACGGCGCTGCATCGCATAAATTCAAAGTTAAAGACAAAATTATTATCCTGTCTTATGGTATTGTTAACGAAGACAAAACAGGAAAGTTTAAACCGCAGATTATTATAATGGATGACAATAACAGAACGAGAAAATAATTTTGCAAATTAATATTCAATTTATATTGAGCAAAATTCTTTACAGAAAAAATCCTCTGGATTTCGCGAGAATATCAGGGATTTTCTGCGTCTCCAACTGGCGTTGTAGATTGTGTTGAAACTAATCTTCCTTACAAAATATACAGTTTAGTTACGATGCCCTATTGATTACTTTTTGATTCTATTTTCCTGATATTAACATTATCCGTTAGCAGTTTCATTTGATGAATTGCAATCTGATTTAATTTAATCAATCGTTTATTCTGAGCCGCTCCTTCCTTAATAAACAAAGCATTTAAATCTCCAAATTAGAAAGACAGACAAGTTGAGACACATTTGCATAATCTCTAATATTGTCTTCCTTGTCTTCATTATCCTCTCTCCATTCTTTTGCGGTCATTCCAAACAAAGCAACATTTAAGACCTCCGCTTCTGTTGCATAAATTTGAGTTGTCTGTTGTTTGGTTATTTCTTTTGGCACGAGGTTTTCTTTTATTGCATCTGTGTGGATTTTATAGTTTATTTTCGCCAAGTTTCTTTTAATATTCCAACCCAATTGTTTTCTTTCAGATTCTTTTAATTGTTGAAACTATTTTATAATATATAGTTTGAATTTTGGAGATATCCATGATGCGAACTCAAATGCGATATCTTTATGGGCGTAAGTTCCGCCATATCTTCCTACTTTTGCGATAATTCCTATTGAATTTGTTTTTTCAGTCCACTGCTTAACAGAAAGAGTAAATCTATTTAGACCTGCCTGATTTTTAATTCCCTCGAATTCGGGGTAATTAAAATCCTGATTATTTACTCCTTCTTCTTTTCCAGCCTCTTGACACTTTCAGGCTTCCTTAGATAATTATCCCCGGAAACAATCGGTTTTCCAATTTCTTTTTCAGCATTAATTCTCGCATTTCCCGCAACTTTCCCGCCTCTTTCTGCCGCATCCCTGCACTCCGGAAAACCATTTGCATCTTCGTTTTGCGTAATTTCAGTGATTACTTTTTCTCCAAGCATTGTAAATATAAGTTCTAAATCATTCATGTGGTCTCTTAAATTTTGGTCTTTGAGCTGTTTGTATTTTTTGTATTGGTCAACTGTTTTTCCAAAAGTCGCCATGGAAATCTCGTTTGTGAGAATTGCATAATCTCTTTGCTCTTTAATATCTCTGTTTTTCCATTCGTCTGTCAGTTCCTGCCTTATTGCGATTCCTCTCAGGCGTTTGTCTATCCATGATTTAGAATATCCTTTCTGCTCGTAAATCTGCTTCATGCGTTCCTGTGCAAGTTCGGGATTTTGGATTTCCTGCACTCGTTCATAGCCGACTTTTGCGAGCCATCGTTTGAAAGGTTCGGCTTTCGGGGATGGGATTGATTGGATTATTCTGAACATTGATTCTGTGTTTGCGCAATCTGTAATATAGAATTTTCCATCTGCGGCAGGCAATTTCAGTTGTCCGATTTTATCGGACAACTCAAAACCTTCATCTATTAGCTTTTTTTTAAGGTCAGACCAGTATTTTCGAGATCTTGAACTATCTGTCAAAACTGCTACAATGTCTATAACAGAAAAATACCATTCCTCATTATGATAGGTTCTTCTAATTTTCTTGTCTTCGAAAACTACTAATGCCTTGTTAGAATCCATTGATTTAATTGTTGAAAAGATTCTTATATGTTTGTGTTGATGTTCTCAAAATGATTT
>Ga0164318_10002033_pt1 | contig 18548 bp, 16 predicted proteins | sample GuaBasSedimGuay9_FD_113734 | JGI IMG/M metagenome (GOLD analysis project Ga0164318, IMG submission 113734) | Subseafloor sediment microbial communities from Guaymas Basin, Gulf of California, Mexico - Guay9, Core 4571-4, 0-3 cm | ecosystem: Environmental > Aquatic > Marine > Hydrothermal vents... | reverse complement strand
GTGTTCTGGGGAATCTCCGGTTCGAGCAGTACAATATGCAGTTCCATCTATTCCTCGCAGCTTAGTTGTAGTACCGGTTCTGAAAGTTCTGAACCTTGGATATTGACAGTACTGTCGGAATGGTCCGGATGCTTTTCGATATTTTTTTAAAATCTTCTTTGCTTTCCATTTCCACTGTAAAAAATCCCTCAAAGTCACCGCGTTCTGTTTCATCCAGGCTTCCGGATATCAGATGACCCCGGTATTTACGGATGGCCCCTTCAATCTCACTGAACAGATCGTGGGTGTAACGGGAATGAATACGAAAACGCTGGGTGCTCCGGGAGCTGGCGGTTTCCCAGTCCACATGAATACGGCGTTCTTCAAAATCATCGATTCCCTTGAGATTGGGGCAGTCCACTTTGTGAACGACGATACCCCGGCCCCGGGAAATATACCCGATGATTCGGTCTCCGGGTACTGGAGAACAGCATTGGCTGATTTTAATCAGCATGTTGTGCTCATCTCCGATGGTAACTCCCACTTTACTGTCGTCTATAACCTGGGTTTCCAGTCTTCCGACTCCCGAGGCCTCATCCACGGCAAAGGATGCATTTTCGGTTTTAATATCTCTTTTGTCTGACGGCTTCTTCCGGGCAACAATATTCCTGTCGATTACCACATCCGCATCGTGGCGGTTCAACCAGTTCCGTATCTTGCTGCGGGCCCGGGCACTTCGTACATGCTTGAGCCAGTTGACGTGAGGATGAGCTCCGGGGGCCGTTAATATCTGTATGGTCTGGGTATTTTCAAGGGGGCGTGTGAGGGGAATGATGGAACCATCGGCTTTGGCACCCATGCAGTGCTCCCCGACTTCCGAATGGATGTGATAGGCCAGATCGATAGCGGTGGAACCCTCCGGCAGTTCCATGGGGTCGCCCTTGGGGGTGTAAACAATAATGGAATCCCTCAGCACATCCCGTTTGATGGCATCAAGGAACGTTCTCGCATCATCATCCCGGCCTTCATCTCTGAGAACTTTAAGCTGCTGTACCAATGCAACCTGATCCGGATGAAGCTGATCTTTTCCCTTGCCTTCCTTGTAGGCCCAGTGAGCAGCAATACCGAACTCAGCTGTTTCATGCATACTCCGGCTGCGAATCTGAATCTCCAGGGGACGGCCGCCATCTGTGAGTACCGAGGTGTGAAGGGAGCGGTAGCCGTTACCCTTGGGCCGGGCGATGTAATCCTTGAAACGTCCCTCAAAAGGTAACCAGAGGGCGTGAACCACACCGAGCATGGTGTAGCAGGCGACAGTCGAACTGCAGATAATCCGGACACCCAGAAGGTCGTAAATTTCATCCAGATCTTTGCCCCGGTCTTTCATCTTACGGTAGATGGAGTAAAAGTGTTTGGCTCGGGTGAATACCTCAATCTTAAGGCGGGACTTGGAGGCGGCGCGCAAGAGGTCACTTTGAATTTTATCAAGATACTGACTGCGCTCCTCCTTTTTGAGATCCACATGTTCCCGGATCTGAGTGTAGATATCGGGTTTGAGATATTTAAAACTCAAGTCTTCCAATTCAATTTTCAGGGAGCTCATACCGAGCTTCCCGGCCATGGGAGCGTAAATCTCAAGACATTCCCGGGCGATGCGCAGACGGCGGGCATCCTCTCTGATGTACTGCAGGGTGTTCATATTGTGCCGCTTGTCGGCAAGCTTGATAACAATCACCCGGAGGTCGTCCACCATGGCCCACACCATTTTTCGCAGACTGGCCGCTTTACGTGTGCTTTTGCCCACATTCATATCGTCGATTTTGGTGACCCCTTCCACCATAGCTCCGACGTCTTCTCCGAACTCCTGAACAAGATCGTCTTTTGTAATTTCCGTATCTTCCAGAACATCATGGAGAAGGGCGGCTTGTATGGCGGGAGGGTCCAGTTTCATGTCGATCAGAATCTCAGCGGTGCGGATGGGGTGAATGATATAAGGTTCTCCGGATTCCCGTTTCTGACCCTCATGCAGTTTACGCGACCAGTGCAGAGCTTTTAATATCTCCCGGCGTTCTGTCCGGGTGTAGATGTCAAGCCGCCCGGTGAAATAGCGGATTTCCATTTCCAGCTCTTGGGTGGTGAGAATGAGGCTGTCATCAACCGGGCTCATTGCTATTCCTTAAAAGCGATAACGATACGGTTTCTTCCTGCAAGATCCTGTCGAAAAGTTATACGTACGAAACCGGCATCCGACAGTATTTGCTTAATTATCGGCATCTGCAAGGGGTCTGCTTCGATTAAAACGGCAGCTCTGGAGTTCAGGTGGTCTGAAATACGGGGAATCAACCGGCGAATCAGGTTTAATCCGTCAATTCCGCCGCCGTCCAGAGCCAATCCAGGCTCTTTCCAACCGAGGGCCACTTTATCACCCATTTCTACGGGAGTGAGGTAGGGCGGGTTGGATACAATTACATCGAAGGTTTCATTTATGCCGTTCATAAGATCGGAATGTGTATATCTGACTCTGCTACCGGTTAATTTTTGATTGTTTGCTTTGAAAAAATCGGCGGCCTGTACTGAAATGTCCGATGCGGAGATATCCCAGGACGGGCGCTCAGATGCCAGAGTAAGGGCCAGGGTTCCCGGTCCGGTACAGCAGTCGTGAAGACTCCCGCTTTTCTTTTTACCCATGATTTCCAGGGCCGATTCAATGAGTATCTCTGAATCCGGTCGGGGGCAGAGAACTCCGGGACCAACTTTAAAATCAAGCCCCCAGAATTCTTTATTTCCAATTATCCATGCTACAGGCTCTCCGGAAATCCGGCGTTTCATATTGGCTCTGAAGAGTTCCAGTCTCTTTTCGTCGAGCTCTTCGGGAAGATCCATGTACAGCTTCTCACGGCTGATACCGCATGCATGGGATAAAAGCAAAGAGGTATCAAGCTGAGGGGTTTCGGTATCAGAACCAGTAAGGGCAGACCAGCCCTCTCTCAGTGCTTCACGAATGGTCATAACGGGGAAACCTAGCCTTTCAGGGCATCTTCCAGGGCACTTACTTTCAAGGCATCGATTACTTCGTCAATTTCACCCTGCATCATCTGTTCCAGTTTATAAAGTGTAAGACTGATGCGGTGGTCTGTAATCCGGTTCTGGGGAAAGTTATAGGTTCGAATTCTTTCTGACCGGTCTCCAGTTCCCACCTGACTTTTTCTCTGGGCTGCGCGTTCAGCCTGTTTTTTTGACTCTTCCAGTTCGTAGAGTCTGGAGCGTAGAACCCTGTAGGCTTTGGCTTTGTTCTTTATCTGACTTTTCTCATCCTGACAGATAACCACAAGTCCGGTGGGTAAATGGGTTAAGCGGACGGCGGAGTCTGTGGTATTCACACTCTGCCCCCCTGGACCGCTGGAACGGTATACATCCACCTTTACATCGGCATCTTTAATCTTGATATCCGTATCCTCAGCTTCGGGCAGCACTGCGACGGTAACTGCCGAGGTGTGGATACGGCCCTGAGATTCGGTTGCCGGTACTCTTTGAACCCGGTGTACACCGGATTCGTAACGAAGGTTGCCGTAAACACTTTTCCCGCTTACCGAGAAAATAATTTCCTTGAAGCCGCCGGCCTCTGTTTCGCTGGCCTCCATCACTTCCACTTTCCACTTCCGGGTTTCAGCATAGCGTCCGTACATTCTGTAAAGATCGGCGGCAAAGAGGCTGGCCTCATCTCCGCCGGTTCCCGCACGGATTTCTACAATAATGTCTTTTCCATCCAGAGGATCCCGGGGTACCAGCAGTACCTTCAGTTTTTGTACCAGTTTTTCAACAATTTCCTCCAGAGGAGCGATTTCCTCGGCGGCCATTTCCTTCAATTCGGGATCGTCTTCGGCCTCGGCCATTTCCCGGGCTTCTTCCAGCTCTTTACGTTTGGAAAGAAACTCGGAATACAGTGTGATGGTCTCATCAACATGACCGTATTCCTGCATGGTTTCTTTATAGCGTTTCTGGTTTTTTGGTAAATCGGGATCGGCAATAAGAGTCTGCAGCTCCGTATACCGGATTTTTATGGTTTCCAGACGTTTCTCGAGAAGGGTTGTATCGGTCATGGGGGTCAAGATACCACCAATCTGTCGTTCCGGCAAAGGGTGTTTGAGAGGTTCAGTTAGCTATGGTTTGTCCACCGGCCGCTCCGGCTGCCGGTGCTCCTCCGGGAGCTTTTTTTCTGGCTCCGACAGTACGGATGAATCCGAAGACTGCACCGCAGGCGGCACCGATGATGTGAGATACCTGAGAGATGTCATCATAGCGGAATATTGCCAGGATTTCCTTTACCAGATAAAGTCCGACAACCAGCAGTGCGGTAAGAGGAAACTCGCCGGCTTTGATGTTGGCAAAGCTCACCATGAGTATCATCATGAAGGCAATCCCGCTGGATCCCATCAGGGCGGATTCAAAGAAAAAGGCATTCACCAGACCGTTTACCAGAGCGGTAAAGACAATCATCCAGGCAACAGATTTTGTGGTGTATTTTTCCTCAAGTACCGGCCCGAGAAGCAGTATCAGTGTGAGGTTGGAAAGCAGATGATCCCACCCCGCATGGCCGAATATATGTGTAAACATTCTGACGTAGGCCGGTATATCGTTAAACTGGAAAGTTAAAGATCCTTCAGCGGTAAAGAGGGCTTCAATCATTCCGGGCATAATGTACTGATCGATTAAAAGAACGATCGTGGCAGCCAGGGCAAAGGTTAAGGTTGCCGGGGCATTGTACTTCAGTTTCATACTCAGTTTATCGGCGGGGCGGGGGGTGCTGTTTATTTAATTCAACTCCAGTACCACTGGACAGTGGTCGCTGCCGGTTATCTCGGGAAGTATTTTCGAGGATGTTACCCTTTTAGCGGCATCATCATTTACACAGAAGTAGTCCAGCCTCCACCCGACATTTCTGGCCCTTGCATTCATTCTGTAAGACCACCATGTGTACTGTTCCGGTCCTGTTTCAAACATTCTGAAGGTATCAGTCCAGCCGCCGTCGATGAAGGAATCCATCCAGGCCCTCTCCTCGGGGAGGTAACCGGGGTTTTTTTCGTTTGCTTCGGGCCTGGCAAGATCGATGGGTTTGTGGGATACGTTGAAATCCCCGGTTACCACTACGGTTTTCCCTTCAGATACCAGAGTATCGGCCCGTTCTTTTACCGCGGCGTTGAATCTGAGCTTGTAGTCCAGCCGGGCACCTTCGGCCTGGGAATTGGGAAAGTAGCCGTTGAGAACCGCCACATCTCCAAAAAGAGCCACCTGAATGCGTCCTTCATTATCAAACTCTTCCACACCCAGAGGTTCCAGGCTGTCGGGCTGCTTTTTTGCCCAGATGGCGGTGCCGCTGTAGCCTCTTCGCTCTGCGCTGTGCCACCAGGATTCGTATCCTTCAGGAGCGAATATTTCTTTTGTCAGCTGTTCAAGATGGGCCTTTGTTTCCTGAATGCAGAAAACATCGGCATCTGAAGAAGTCATAAAATCCATGAGGCCTTTTTTATGGGCGGCCCTTACCCCGTTTACGTTCCAGGAAATAATTTTCATGGTTTTCAGTATATACTAATCTTCATGATAGAGAACGCTGATTCCCTTGAATCCGCTCTTGAGCAGCTGTACACGGCGGGTACTGAAGTGAAAAAAAGAGTGAGTGTCTCCGGCGGGGATATCAACCGGGCTTTTATTATTATCCTGAGCAGTGTGAAAAATTGTTTCTGAAGGAGAACCGCGGCGATCTGCTTCCGATGTTTTCATCTGAATCTGAGGGTCTTCTGGCTCTGGGTTCCGCCGGCGGCGGAGCCCCCCCTGTTCCCCGGCCGCTGGCCTGGGGCCGGGACGGAGAGAACTCCTTTCTTCTGATGGATGCTGTTAAAACCGGCAGGCTTGATTCCGGGGAGAAATTCGGGGCATCTCTGGCACTGCTGCACCGGAACGGCCGTAGTGAATTGTGCGGGTTTCAGGGTGAAAACCGTATTGGTTCCACACCTCAGAACAATAAACAGATGCAGTCCTGGCATGATTTTTTCGGGGAACAGAGACTGGGATTTCAATGGGAATTAGCACGGGGAAAAGGATACGGCGATTTCTCTGATGAGAAGGCCATGGCATCGCTGTTAAGCCGGTTGAGGGATATCCTCCCGGAATCCGAAGAGGGGCGTCCCAGTCTCCTGCATGGCGATCTTTGGGGGGGCAACTGGATGGCCGGTGAGGACGGCCGGGGTGGGGTTATCAGTACAATATCCAGATATTCATGAGAAGACAGCGACTATAAATTATTCTCTGCGTTTTCCAAATCGGCTGCGGCTTCTTCCCATGCCGCAGAGATCTGCTCGATACGCTCCTCAACATTCATGAGTTCTGCAGACAGGGTGTAGGCTTTATCGGGATCTGAGTAGTTTTCCGGTTGTTCCAGAGCGGTTCTCAGTTCTGCGGCTTTACGTTCCTTTTCTTCCATTCGAACAGTGAGGGATTCCTCTTCCCTGCGGAGTTTATTCACCAGTGAGCGGCGTTTTTTCTGCTCCTCTCTATTTTTGCTGTTTCCGGGATTTGTCTGAGTTTCCAATTGTGCTCTCTGTCCTGGATGGGAGCCGGTTGAGTTTCCAGACTTCAGGCTTTCATTTTTCCGCCACCTGTAATAAGCATAGTCCCCAAGGTATGTTTTCCCGATGCCATCTTCCAGTTCAAGAACGCGGTCCGCAATCTTTTCGAGAAAATATCTGTCATGGGATACGATTACCAGAGTTCCTCCGAAGCCCTTGAGAGCTTCAAGAAGAATATCTTTGGAATGGATGTCCAGATGATTGGTAGGTTCATCCAGAATAAGCAGATTTACCGGCTCCAGCAGTATTTTCAGCAGCGCCAGACGGTTCCGCTCGCCTCCGGAGAGAACCGCGATTTTCTTGTGGATATCATCACCGGAGAACAGGAACGCTCCCAGCAGGCTGCGTAATCTTCCTTCCCCGAGATCTGATTCCTTTCCGGCTTCCTCCAGGACTGTCAGGGATAGGTCCAGTACAGATTCCTGATCCTGGGAGAAATAGCCTGTTTTTACACCGCTTCCAAGAGCTATTTCACCACTGAATCCTGAATCTTCTCCCGAGATAATCCGTAAAAGTGTTGTTTTTCCAGCTCCGTTTACTCCGACAACTGCAGTTCTCGATCCCCGGGGCATTTCGATATCAAGTCCGGAGAAGACTATTTCATTCCCGTAATGCCGCTCTATCTGTTTTCCCCTTAAAACCATTTTACCGCTGTGGGGAGCCTCTGGAAACGAGAACTGGATACGTTTAAGTGCCGGGGGTATCTCAATCCGTTCAATCTTTTCCAGCATCTTTACCCGGGACTGAACCTGTTTGGCCTTAGTAGCTTGATACCTGAACCTGGTAATGAAAGTTTCAATTTTTGATATTTCTTCCTGCTGTCTTTTCCAGCGTTCTATAAGGTCGGCCATGTCCTTTTCTCTGAAGGCTTCATAACCGCTGTAGGTGCCTTTAAAAATGCTGAGCCGGGTGATTAAGAGTTCGGCTACCTGATTGCAGGTTTCATCAAGAAACAACCTATCATGGGAAACAAGGAGTACCCCCCCGGGAAATTTCTTTAAAAAATCACGGAGCCACTCCCTGGCTTCCAGATCCAGATAGTTTGTCGGTTCATCCAGAAGCAGTACATCAGGTGATGTCAGAAGAATCTTTGAGAGGGCGATTCTCATCTGCCACCCACCCGAAAATGTGGAGACATCATTCTCCAGTTCGGATCGGCTGAATCCCAAACCTTTTAAAATCTGCTCAACCCTGGCTTCCCTGCGGTCCCATTCGGCATTTTCCAGGGTATCATGAATCTCCTGATAGCGTTCCAGAAGTGATTCTGTCGATCCTTCGTTATTCTCCAGGAGCACTGTGATGCTATCCGCCTCATCTTTCAGAACAGCAAGTTCATTGAATGCTCCCATCGCCTCTTCTTTGAGGGTTTTTCCTTTATGAACAATTCCTGACTGGGGAAGATAGGCCGACCTTGTTCCTCTGGGGCTGATAATCCTTCCCGCATCATATTCCTGTTCACCGGCGGCAACTTTCATCAGAGTTGATTTGCCGCTGCCGTTAGCACCGGTCAAGGCAATCCTGCTTCCAGGGGATATGGTGAGGTGAGCTTCTTTGAAAATCTGACGGTCGCCGAATGACAGCCCGATCCCGTCAAGTTGTATAAACGCCATAGATTCTTATCTTTCCGGTAGTACGACGCCGTCCAGAGGTTTGAAGAACAGCCGTACAGGATCTATGAACTGATCAGTTTTAACCCGGCGGTCCTGTATTACGTTCTCTGGGACATAGAGCAGCCGGAGGCCGTCATCTTCAAAGGCGTACAAAAACTGTACCGTTTCTCCGTTGTCAAAACGCAGATTCAGGACTCCTTCATGAGCTCCGGAGATTTCCGGTGATTTAAAATAATTGAATTTAATTAAACCTTTGTTTCCCGCTGATGAACTTATTATCCCCCTGGATATGAGGGAAGATTTTCCGCTCCAGGTAAAACTGCCGTCCTCATAAAATGCCAATTCTCCATAGGCACGGCTGCCGAAAACAGGTCCTATCTCCAGTAAATGCTCAAGAACGGCCTCTCTCCGGTTCTGTTCACCAGCAATGATATCGGGAATGCTCCTGCCGAACCGGACAAAAGCTTCAAAATGCTCTTTACCGTCCGCATTGTACTGAACACTGATAAAGTATTCAGAGTTCACGGTAATCCGGAAACTGGTACCGAGAAAATCGTAGCGTTTCGGTCCTGCCGGAACAATTTCAGTCCACGTTTGAACAATGGAACTCTCAGGAAGCCGTAGTGTGAGTGTTTGTTCTTCCCTATCAGGAAACAGCCCATATTCCGGTTTGAAAAGGGCCAGATCGATCTGGCTGTCGTTAATCATGTCGGTGAACATACTCGGCCGCCATGCATCGGCGAGAATATTATCAAGAACAGGATCGTCGGTACTTCGGGCATTGAGAACGATTGTTTCACCATCTTTTATTCTCATCACCTTGAGGTAGTAGTCAAATACATAACCTTCTATCCCGCCTTCGGCGATAACATGGTACCAATACCCTTCGAGATTTCCCACAGGAACGGGTCCTGGTTCCCTGCCGAGAACCTTGATAAAATCACCCTTTCTGAAACGGAAGATACGGGATGATGTATTTGAGGGCTCAGAGCGCATGGGTAGTCCCTGATACAGACACTCCCCATAAACAAACTGCCATTCTCCCATTGCTGATGCAAAGTTGACGGCGTCCTTTTCCTTACGGAAAAGTTTGAGCCGCCATTGATCTATTTCCTCTTTAAGGCGTCTTTTTTCCGGTAGATTGACGATGTATGTATTTCTCAGAAAAGATTCATCTTTAACAGTCAGCAAATCACCTGGTTTCCAGCGGCTGTCATCAGACGGCCAGAGAACCACTGCGGTTCCCAGATTTCCGCACCCGGATAAGGTGAACAGTATTAATAGGACAATCGGAATTGTTATTCTTTTTTTCATACTCAGTCGATTAAAACGGGCCGTTCCCGATGAGTCAAGATCGGGGTTATTCAGATTTGGAATCAATCAGGATGGCGATACGGCCTTCTGAGAGTGCATGTCTTCCGGAATCTGCGGCAAGAATACGCCGTGTATCTTCCTTGCTGAGAATAATGTCGCAGGGATAATCTCCATATAATTCCCTGGCCATTACTCTGTAGGGTCTGCGTCCAATTAAAGATTCAGTCTTTTCTCTGTCCTGTGTATTACGATAGGACAGCAGCTGCCTGTTTCCCATTGAGGGATCGGCCAGCACTTTAAGGCTGTCAGATAATACCCTTGCATATAAGGCCGGGTGAATATCGGCGGACAGTCCGGTGCCCCGGACAGGGAGATTCTCAGGAACATAGATAAGAATTCCGGTCCAGCTATCTTCCGGTACGGGAACCCATCCGATGGGTTTTTCCGACAGTTCTTCAAAACCTGTGGACGGAATTATCTCCGGAAGAATTTCTTCAAGTTCCAGGGAGTAGAAGGCCTCAACAGACTTCTGATCCTCAGACAGCCGACTCCATTCCCTATTTATCGTGTCGGCAATACTTTTTATATGCGTTCTGAGAGATGGGTTTTTATCCATCTCCTGCTGCAGAGTCCCCCTTCTGTTCCATGCCAGACGACCCAGCTCCCTCATAACATAGGGCGGCAGCTCTCTTTCCAGAGCTTTTAATGCCTGGGGATGGTCCGAAGGTGACATTCCTGAATCAAGGGCTCTCGTGGCTGATAATTCAAAATGGCCGGTACTCCAGTCCATTGCTGATTGAACAATAATTTCTGAAAATATCGATGGAGGAGCAACGGTGAGAACTGCAATAAGCAGTATTTTTGTGAGTTTCATAATTCCTCCTCCTTACCCGGTACATGCAGAACACTACCCGCCAGAAGTATACCGGTAAGAGGCCGGTGATTAGCTTCGGCCAGTTTTTCGGGCCGGATGCCATAACTTCTGGCGATAGACCAGAAGGTATCCCCGGTCACTACATGGTAGCGGCCTCCCCAGACCGGTAATACATCATCATCAGCTCCCTCCGGTTTAATCTCATTACCGGGAAGGTACAGACGCTCTCCGATCCGGAGTACTCCGTTGGAGACATGATTATTGTAGCTTAGAAGATCGGACAATGAAATGCCGTTGTTACGTGCAATCTCAGACAGTGTATCTCCACTTTGAACAGTATACCTCCAGAATCTTTCCGGAGCATTATCCTGCTCAAGTGATTCCAGCCATTTCCGTGTATCCTCAGCATCTTTCTCGGGGACTTTAAGAGAATACGGCAGGGATGGAGGAGGTGTAAACGGATGGTGCAGCCCCTGATAGGCTGCCTTGACAAGTTCTTCATTCATTCCGAGGGCATCAATCATTTTCTGTACATGGATAGATCTGTCCAGAGGTATCTGTACCCAGGTGGTTGGTGCTTCCCAGTTAACGGGCAGGCCCAATCTCCCCGCATGAGAGGTTATATAGGCTACGGCAATAATCTGGGGGACATAATTCCGGGTTTCCGGGGGCAGTAATCCCGCATCCAGAAGTTCCCAATAACTGCTCAAACCGCTTTCCTCACGTAAACGACTTATCCGTGTCGGACCGGCGTTGTACGATGCCGCAGCCAGCAACCAGTCGGAGAAGAGGCGGTTATAGAATGCCAGCTCAGACATAGCGGCTTCAGTTGACCTCCAGACATCCCGCCTTTCATCTCTCCAGGCGTCTATTACAAGATGCCGTCCTCGGGCACTGGATTCCAGAAACTGCCAGGGGCCGGCTGCCCCGGATGAGGATACAGCGTTAATTCTCCAGTTGGATTCTACAATAGGTATGGCTGCAAGTTCCCAGGGTAATCCCGATTCCCGGATTATGCGGTAAACCGGTTTTCTGAATTCAAAGAATCTCTCCAGAGATATGCTGATTTTTTTACGCCCGTTATCGGTATTCCACTTATCAAACCAGAATGTGAACTCAGGCCGCAATCCGATAGTCGATTCAACATCAACGGACCAGGCTTTTACGGTAGATTGATTCTGCCTCACCGGCTGGTAGGGCCTGTTGAAAGAGCTTGTGTTATTCCCGATGTTCTGTTTCGGTGTGAAGGGCCCCGACTCGGAAAACCCCTGTTGAATATGGAAACCTGCGGCCAGCAGGAATATCAGAGCCGATCGCCGAAGTATATTCCTGCCCATTCCCAACTACCGTTTAATTCAGGATCCGCCGGATAATCAATTCGGCGGAAGTACAGTATCCATGTTCTTATTTTCCACGACCACCCTGTCGTTTTCAGAAATGCTTCACTTTCATTAGAATAAGCTTCCAATTCTCTATTATATCTGATACTTGGTTTCAGGAAGGAGCCGAGGGTCATGGGGATGTGGGTGAATGGATCCGATGTTTCCTGAGACCAGTTCATCAAAAAGAACGGTTCTGCCTGCATTCTGGTGAGCAGTTGTGCATCCTGATTCCTGATAGCATATTTCACCGTAGCAACCAGATCGTCAAGGTTCTCCATCGTCCATGACTTATTGCTGCTGTGAAATGACAGATCTGAGAGCACCCGATTTCTTGCATCAGGGACATTGGGTACAAACGTATCGGGATAGTCCAGGTACGACTGATAAGCCTGATACATGGCGTCCCATTCTCCGATTTTCCTATATTCTCCGGCAAGTCTGTAAAGGTTCAGTCCCTGATCGATACGATCCGGATAATGGCGTTTCATTTCAAGGCGCATAGCCGCTGACTCTCTGGGATTCGTGGTTTCAGCTGCGATTTTCTCCATGGCCAGAAGGTGAAGAGAGTTGCCCTTAATCTCAATATCCGGGTAGTTCTTCAACAGCCTTCTCAGATAATCAAGACTCAAATCTCCAGATCCTGATTCCCGGGCACCTTCGGCCATGGCCATCAGATAATAGGCCCCGTAGGGATCGGTTGGGTAGGATTCCAGCACCTTACCGAGAAAGGCTTCAAGCCATTCCACCTCTCCGGCCTCCCTCGATCGGCCGATTATCGGCTCCAGAGCGGCAAAACGCATAGCAGGGTCTGTACCTGGCCGGAGGGCAATACCAAGCAACTCGGGTATTTCCTTATCCTGAGAAAGTGATTGAGGTATAGCATTATCTGAACCGCAGGACATCAGGAGAAACAGTGTACTCGCGATGAGTGCGGGGAATATCAGGCCGCTCCGGGTCATTCTGGATGGATCATAGCCCCTCTAGCATTCAGGTGCAAGGTATCAGGATTCCCTGCTTTTCAGGTATTCCCTGTATTTTTCAGGATCCGAGCGGAAAGCCACAATATTTTTTTCCTCATCTGTTTTCACAAGAGCATTATCCGCTTCATTAAAAAGGCGCCCGGCACTGATGAGACGGCCGTTTCTGGATGCAATTCCGACTCTCAGATCGCGGCTGCTGTAAGTTTCTATACGTTCTTTAACAAAGCCTTCGGTTAAGGAAAGGGCTGTATCGAGGTCTTTATTAATCTCAATAACAGCAACATTTCCATTCTCAAGGGGGAATACAAGATCTTCATATGTGTATGAATTACGGATATTTTCTTCAGCGTCCGGCGTCCCTGAAAATATCAGGAGGGACAAATCCTGATTAAAAGATGCGGCCCTTTCCAGTTCCAGTTCAAGCCGGTTGAGTATTTCGCTCTCCGGCAGCGGGGGAGGAACAGCAGCAGGATTATCGGAGAAATCATCAAGTTCCGGCAGGCTGAAATCATCATCCATTGATAATGAATCACTGATTTCCGGGCCGCTTCCGAATAAATCATTCTCATCCAGAGTATTGGCGGGATCGAAGTCCGGGAGGCTGAAATCGTCATTATCATTAGAATCGGAAAGGCTGTCATCTTCATCTTTATTATCGGACTCCCCGAAGGATTCTTTGGGTTTTACCAGAATAAGAACAAGTGTGATGGCAAAGAGTCCGACAACTGTAATGAGAATAATCATCAGGTTATTGCGAATCTCAGCTCCTGAAAGCGTTGCAGAGATATACGTGGCTTCAAGACCCTGCATATCGGCTACATGCATCGGTTTGGTTATTTTGTGATATCGGATACGGGCCGGAAAACTGTCGAACCTGTCGGAACCTGCAATCGGTTTTCTCGCGAAATCGCCTGCAGTTGATTTAACAACACTCAGCCGTAAGCCGTCATCATGGGAATATACCTGTACCGCAATCAGCGAAGGGTTCTCTTCCATAAACTTCTCGGCGACGGCCACTTCAGTATCCACATCCCTGTTTTCTGCCAGGGTTTTGGATAAATCAAGTGTGTATTCATCGGTTCGTGCTACGAAATCTGATATCCGTAAGGCGCGTGATTGGTAGGTCTTCCAGCCGAAGAAAGCAATGACACAAAGCAATGCCGCAACGACGAAGACAGTGTAAACAACGGAGACGGTCTTCTTCATAAAATCTATTATACTGTAAACAGGGGGTTTGTGGTGAATATCCGTAACAGAGCTTTACCGGAAGGTTGGTATCCCTCCTCAGAGGGAGAAATCAGGGAATTATTATCCGAATGGAAACCGAAATTTCACTCCAGGGTCGGTTTAAGGGACATTATAGCCGGTATTGTACCTCATGCCGGGTGGGTTTTCTGCGGTTCTATTATTGCTGATGTACTGAGTTCTTTTCAGAAAAATCTTGAGACTATTATCGTGCTCGGGGGGCATAATTCTCCGGGAGGACCGGTTATTGAGTATTCGGAGGACTGCTGGAGCCTTCCGTCCGGTGATTTGAGCAGGGATAAAGGATTGTCGGAGCGGATTAAGGTAAACCTTCCTGAGGATATATCAATGGTTGGCGAGAGGTCCGTAGATAATACAGTTGAAGTGATTATGCCTCTCATCGCTGTGATGTACCCCGATGTAAAGTGGGCTGCCTGGAGGCTTCCTTCTGATAAAAGTTCTATTGAATTCGGAAAGATTCTGGCTTCCACCGTTAAAGAGACCGGTAAACGTGTCGCTGTAATCGGGTCTACCGATTTAACACATTACGGTGCGAACTACGGTTTTACACCCCGGGAATCTCTGAAATCACCTGTTACCTGGGTGAAAGAGAGAGATAGTAGAATTCTTAGGGCCCTGGCTGAACTTGAGGGGAAGAAAGCCCTGGAGCTGGCGGTTGAAGAACATTCGGCCTGTTCTGCCGGTGCAGCTGTGGGGGCCATGACTTTTGCCCGGAGTCTCGGCTGCAGTAACGGGCAGATACTTAATTATTCAACCAGCAGAGATGTACACCCTTCATCTTCCTTTGTCGGTTATGGATCGATTATCTGGGAATCTGTCTGATACGTCCCAATGTCCATTTTCGGGCGTCTTCTACCGAGGAGGGACCGTCTTTTGAATCGGATCTGAAAGTTGCAGCCGATGGAAGCAGGGTGGCCCATGCCTGACGGTTCTCTGTGCCGAGTTCTGCCAGATAGTCCTGGGGTGGTCCGTTTAGTGGGGGAAGTGATTCCAGTCTGCCTGCGTAATCTTCAAGAAAATCTTTCCACCTGATGGTTATCGGTCCGGCTGATAACAGGGGTATTACGCTGCCACTTTTACCTGTCGAACCCTGTTTTTTTATATACCGATGACGGATAGGAACGCCTGATCCTGCAGCGGGTATGAGATTCAGGTTCATGGATTCGGCGGCATCTTCGAGAGATTCCCGGTAATGGTCCATAAATGAAGTTCGAATGCGCCACATTTCCCCATTGGATTCCCGACGTGGATGTGAACCTCTGATGAATTTCCAGAAGGAATCTTCCGAGCTGCCGGTTCTCTCCGATCTGGACTGAAAATAGGGATAAATGTATGTTCCTCTGGCGTAAGCCTGTCCGAAAGGATAGGAAAAATCAGCCCCATAGAGATGAACCTCTTTAGCTCCTGCCGCCTGGGCCAGAGAAACGGCAGCATGGGTAACATTCCCTCCGGAGAGATTGAGAATGGGAAAGGGCCTGTACAGTCTGTTCAGGTAGAGGGAAAATGGATGGCCGCTGGAAAAAAACAGAATTTTATCCGTTAGACGCGTCAGTACAGGGGGAGATGCCAGGTCCAGAACCAGCACTGTACTTCGAGGCAGGCCTTTAAGGAAGTGGTGGTAACTAACTACCTGACAGTCGATTGAAATCACTATATCCGGTGTGATTCCCCGGGAAATAAGTAAAGGGAGAGAGGTGTCAGTGGCAAGCAGAGTTGCCCCTTTGGAATGCTTCTCCTGTATTTCCGGCAACTGTTGTTCAAGGGATGGCCCTGCAGCTGTGATAAGGAGACGCCGGGCAGGGGGGAGTATGGCACTTACTTTTTCACTACGGGACAGATTCAATATAGTATGAACAAACCACCGGCGTCCAAAACGTGTCTGCACGGTATAATCACGGCCCAGGGCCTCAGGAAGTCCCCGTAAAGCTTCTGCCCGTCTGGTAAACCAATCAGGGTTACTGTCCCAGCGGGAGCGAAGGGTAATACTTCCCAGATTGCCGTATAAAACAGGAAGATAGCGGTCCAGAACGATTCTTGACAGATCCTCGGGTGTGGGATCGATTACAAGCAGAACTCTCGAATCCGAGAGTAGGCCTGTAAGATCAATAAGCTCCAGAATCGCACGCAGCAGAGAGAGATCTTTTTCAACCACCATCAATCCGGTTACCGTTTGTTTCTTCAATAGGGCCTTCAGATGATATGCCCCCCCGAGGCCGAAGGCGATCAGATATCCCTCCGGTGCTTCTTCGGCGATCCGATTTCCTTCGGATACCGGATCGAAACGGGAGTGCATGGGAAAGGCATGCCCCATCCTGCGGAGTACAGGTACCAGAGGACCCTTTCGTGATTTTATTATAGATAGATCGGGGTTCGCCGGGATTTCCGGCAGTATTGCTGCCAGCTCCCGATGTCTTATTCCCAGAGTTACAAGATTCCGGTTGAATAAACTCTCATCAGCCATAGACGGCTTCCAGTTGGTTTATTATTTTCCTAACCCTCGTTAAATGCCGAATTCTGATTTCAGGGTATTCTAACCGGCCGCTTTGTCCAAGCTCCAGAACACCCCCGGGATCTAAGGTGTAGAGAAGTTCTGCTGTTTCATTGTTGACTTCCATGTAATCAGATTCAAGTGAGTCTTTCCAGCGGGATATCAGTTTTCTTACCTTCCTTTGTTTCTCTTTGAAGCTTTCAGGGGAAGATTTTACGGAAAAGGAGTGTACCGTCGGTGGATTTCCTGAAGTTCTGAATATCTCAGGGCCGCAGTCCGGAGCGCCTGGAATAACAACTGGAGATTTCTTTAAATCATCGTGGATAAGCCGGAAAACACGTCCTGGTGGAAGGTTCTGCCTGAACCAGTCAGTGTATGTCTTCAATGCCGGTCCGCTGCGGTATATTCCTGAACGGTCAGGTGCCAGTTTTTCGGCCCTTTCCCACAGGATGTTGTTTATGGGGTTTTTTCGACTGCTGAGAGAGGCAATCCACCCGTCAAAGGAATGAGGACGGGCATGGGATCGGAGGTCGTTCCAACAAAGATCCAACCCGGTGATAATCAATGGACCGGTAGATTTCTTTTTCCAAAGTTCAATTGCCGTCGCTGCCACCGTGCCCCTGGAGACTAAGTGGAGTCGGGGCCACTTACTGTTCTGTAGAAGATAATCCTCTCCGGGTGTACCTTGGGAAATCAGCACTATCGGAGAATCTGTATTTTGTCGGGGGGCTGCAGAAAGCGGCATAGCCAGAGGAACATTTTCGGGGAAATATCGCGAATGCAGACGGGCCCAATAACCTGGATCGGTAGTGATTATAAGCTGTGGTTCTAAGTTGGCCTTCATCAGAGCCGGGAGTGAAGAGGGCAAGGCCCACAACTGAAAATGCTCCCTGTATTTTTTCAAAATATCCAATGTACTCTCAAGACTCGGACCGGCTGCCGCCAGTACTACTGCTTCCGATATTTCCCCGGGAACCATTACATTCTGCAAATCAAGATAATTCCGCAGTGTATTCTTAATCCACAATCTTCCGAATGCCGCAGTCGTGCTGATATTTCCCGAATAACGGTGAATAACGGTCGAAAGCGCTCTCACTGCCTGTTCTGCCACCCTGGGCAGGGCTTTTACAGATGCCGGCCATTCCAGTATACGAAGACCCCTGATGGAGGTTTCAGAAAGAGCTTCAAAGAGAAATGATACAATATCTTTTTCAGATCCAGGGTACCATCGTTTGACCGGGTTGGGGCCGGCACTGCTTTGAATCCGGGAATGGTAAAGCCTGTTGTCCAGATGAATGGCGATTATAGTGGAATGCGGACGTTTTTTTTTCAACTCGCGGTCGAGGTATCCCAGTCCGGATCCGATGATAACCACTGCAGCCTTTTGCCGTATTCCCTCTACCTGAGTGTCCAGAAACCTCTGGGCTTCTTTTTCCGGGTTGAAGATTGAATGGATATGGACGGATCCGATGGATGCTGCAGGTTCACCGCTTCGTGCGGGTTTAATGGATATTTGTTCCACTTAAAACCTTAGAAAAAACCTGAGAGGTTTTCCTCTACGGTCTTTTTCTCCTCCGGCCAAAGATTGAATACGGCTGGAAAATCCGGAGGATGGCTGAGATTGAAGAACAATGATGTGAAGGAATGTGAAAGGTGGTGAAGGTACAGTTCGTAATCTGGAAGACGTTCCTCGGGAAATAGTATGAGAACCCGGCCATCTTTCAAATCATGAAGTCTTCCCATTCTCCCGGTGAGATGTCTGATCAGGTTAACCACGTCTTTACGGGCGCGGTAAAGTTCTAATCCGGTAATTGAATCCATAAGTGAGTCCAGGGCATTGGTGATATCAAGGGTAACCAGAACAGCTTTTCCCCTCCCCCAGCTGGTCAGCCACTCCGAAAGATCGATAATTTCATCTTCAGTACTACTATCCAGCATCAGACGACTTTTGGTGATACCGCCTCCAAGCTTTGTGCTGAGAACCTGCAGCTCAGATTCGATTTCAGGGCTGATACCGGATTCCGGCAGACCG
>Ga0164318_10002032_pt1 | contig 18548 bp, 14 predicted proteins | sample GuaBasSedimGuay9_FD_113734 | JGI IMG/M metagenome (GOLD analysis project Ga0164318, IMG submission 113734) | Subseafloor sediment microbial communities from Guaymas Basin, Gulf of California, Mexico - Guay9, Core 4571-4, 0-3 cm | ecosystem: Environmental > Aquatic > Marine > Hydrothermal vents... | reverse complement strand
TTCTTTCTTTACGCTCGGTTATGCTCGAGTTTGAGGCGGTCTATACCGGATTGCCCGTATGCTCATTGTGTCTGTTTTTTGAAACAGCTAAACTGATACATCAAGACAAATGCACGTAACTACCCGGCTTCCATGTCCGACTGCGTTGAAAGTTCCGCCGTACCATTGAGCACGAACCTGTCAAGAATGCATATCAAGTCGCACCAGGGCGGCGTGAACCACGGAACTCTGAGCCTGATTAGTTACAAATGCACTATGTTTATAACAATACATTGAGAAACAAGCAAGCCTCCCGGTTGAGACACTCAAAGAGAAAACCAAAAGGAAAAGCCGATATTTTCCAAAAGATAGCACTATCTTGGAGTTGTTTTTCGGTTGACAGCGACCTGCCTTTCGAGTACATTAAAGATCTAAGTTTGTGCTAAAGTAACCTATTATTCCTTTTTTATTTTATTCCTTCGTCTCAACGAATCTTCCAGGTCAGGAGGTATGCCATGAAAAAGTCAAGTCTTGCCATTTTAGTATTATTCGCCGTATTTTTTAACATTTGTTTCTTTAGTACCCAAGCTTCGGCAGTTGAAAAGGTCTACCAGATGAGAGGTGAGATTACAGCCATTGACGTAGCTTACAACACCGTTGTGATTGAGGTACCTGTTGGAAACAAGATGTTTACAGTAGGCGGGCCACTCTCTTCTGATGCCGTATTGAAAAAGGGTGGACAACCAGCAAGCTTGGGAGATTTTGCGGTGGGTGAGCAGGTTACCGTAAGATGGACGTCTACCGACAAAGGGCACATCATCCAAATGCTCAAAGGCAGATAGGCAAGCAACTTAGCTCGCTTCGCTCAGCATTTGGATAGCTGGAACAATGGACACGTAGTGAAGCTTGCGTTCATAATGGGCACCAAGGGATTTGTATTTTTTCCATCATTCCGATATTCCATATTCCATCATTCCCGGATCGAGTCTGCAACAACTCAAATAAATAGCTATAATCTCAACTGGTCACGCAAATCCCGAGACTTTTAGAGCTTGGGTCTGATGCAAGCTTCGGCCAGCAGCTGCCGGGGAGGGTAGGCGGGCAGAAGATAGTGAAAAACAGGGCGTTTTTCAAAGGCTTTCCCTTCTCAGTTGGGTCGAGTGGCTTTCTCTGGCAGAATCACACAAACACAAGGAAAAGAGGGGGCACAAGTCGATGAGAACGCCGCTGAAAAATATTATTTGCACAACTGATTTTTCGGATTACTCCAACCACGCCATTCCTTACGGGATCGCACTGGCCAAAGAGTTCGATGCAAAGCTTTATGTGTGCCATGTGATCACCCTCTCCTCTGCCCTCGTGTACGGTGAGTCTACTTCAGATTTTGAAGACGTACCGGAGCGAATGACGACTTATGCCCATGAGCAAATCAAGCAACTGCTTGGTGAACAGCCGGTTGACTGGAAGCCGCTGATTACAATAGGGCACGTTGCTGATGAAATAGCCCATCTGGCTAAAGAAAAGGGGGCAGACATGGTTATTTCGGCTACCCACGGCCGCTCCGGGCTAAAACGGCTTATTCTGGGTTCCGTAACGGAGCGCCTGATGCATACTCTTCCTTGCCCGTTTCTGATCGTGCGCAGCCCGGAGCGTGGGTTTGTAGCCCCTGCCAGTCAGGAAATCAAGCTGCGACAGATTCTTGTTGGCTGCGATTTCTCTGCGGATTCGCTGCTCGCCTTTCAATATGGGCTCAACCTGGCACAGGAGTTTCAGTCCGACTTACACCTGGTCCATGTCATTGAACCACCAGTTTACGAGGATCTACTAAGGCCGGGGGTAGAAGCAGCAGAAAAGTCTCAGCAAAGCTTGCGCGATCGATTAAATCAGGATCTCAAAGACATGATTCCAGAGGAAGCCTGGAACTGGTGCTCCCCTAAAGCAACCCTCTTGGTAGGTCATCCCCACGAAGAACTGACCAAGTATGCCCTGATTAATGGTATTGACTTGATCGTCTTAGGCGTCCGGGGTCTCCGCCTGGTCGAAAGGTTGTTTGTTGGATCAACGACAGGTCGCGTTGTTCGTCGGGCACCATGTTCCGTCCTTTCAGTATGCGCTAAACCTCAATAAAATGTATCGCTTTAACCCTTTCAAAGAAACAGACATTTTCAAAAATCTAAACTGATACGATAACATGAACATAAGGGAACGTTCCCTGAACGTCCTAAGCCGGTTTTGAAACGAATGAATATATATCCTTTAACATTTTGCTCATGTAGTGACTAACCATCGCTTCGTTGGCCATGATCATATCGAGTTGCCTGGTGTGAATCGTCAAATACCCAAGCACCTTCAGACGCTCTATCATGAAGGCCTGGTCGTGTCCCACTATGCGAGCCATGATACAGTCTCCATTAACTTTGACCCGGAAATCAAACTTTTTCAAGATGTTTTCAATGAATTTGATCCTCCTGACCCTCCTGTTGTAGTCAGCAGCGCCCCCTTTAAAGGTAAAGCTTATATAATTATCCTTAGGCCTTTCAGTTAGAAAAGTCTCGACGGTTGAGAAGTGATATCCAAGGCGAGAGGTCAGATTGCAGAAATGTTTTGAGATCATAAAATAATTTTTTTCCTTGTAGCGAGATCGACCCATCTCTGTCAAGGATGGGTCCATGGTTGAAGAAAACATGACTGAGAAAAAACCCTTTGTGTCAACCGGGGGGGGGCCTTCCCAGGGTATAGCCGTGATGCCATCCCATATAGCCAGCATGGGGATGGATGCAATGCTTGACAGCGTGACCCTGTCACCTTCGATGGGTTCCTTGAACCCATCTTCAAGATCGATCACCCACCACTGCATAGGAACTTTACAGACCAATTGCTTGATGGACCGTTCTGTAAAATGGTGGCCTTCGCCGAAGCTGAACATCTCCATGACCGCTTTTTCGTGGCAAAAGTGGGTAATGTCGTGATAAGTTCGACAACCTTTCGGCTGAAAATTGTTGCCATCCGGGTCTATCAGGTTCAGGGGGACAATATGTTCAAGGGCTTTTTCCAGGGTATTGTAAACGGGGCTTCCTTTCATCAGGTTAACCCTCTTGAGAGGCGCTTCTTTTAATAAAGCTTCAACCTTTCCTGCATAGACCCTCCGCCCATCGGCATCAACCGTGATGACCGTGCCGTTTTCTATCTTGCTTGTAGCTTCCAGCGTGCCAAAGAGAGCAGGAATATTGAACTCCCTTGAAACAGTCGCCAAATGTCCGGAAATTCCCCCGCGATCACTTATTACGGCTACAGCCCGGTGCAAAAGAGCCGCCCATTGTGGCAGGGATTGGTTGGTGACCAGGACGGCCCCGTGGGGAAATCGGAGGGCATCTACAGCGGTATCAATCAAAAAGGCAGGGCCACAGGCCGCACCCGGGCTGACCGTTACGCCGCCCTCTAATATGACCGGTTGTTCCACTTTTAAATTGCTTATCTCCTTGAGGGCCTTTATCTTTCCCTTGAGTTGTTTCAAAGGACGGCTCTGCAGAATTTTGATCTTCCCGTCTTTTGCTACAGCCCACTCAATATCCTGAGGAGTGCCGTAGCGCTCTTCGAGACGAACGGCTAGTTCGGCCAGGGAGATGGCCTGGTCATCTTTGATAGCGGCCTCCTCCCTTTGCTTCCCCGCCAAGGCTATGCAGGAGATCCCTTCTTGTGGAAGACATACGAATTTTTGGTCCTTGGTATGGATCTCCTTTTTTAGGATTTCATGTGGGGATTTCTTAGAAACCACGAAAAGATCCGGGGTGACTCTGCCGTCTCCAACCAATTTCCCGAGACCCCAGACGGCGTTGATAAGAACCACATTATTGCGAATGTTGCCAGGATCCCTGGAATACATCACCCCGCTTGCCACGGCATCGACCATGGCCATACAACCCACGCACATAGCGATGTCTTCATCTCGAAAGCCCATATTCAGTCGGTATGTGATGGCCTGAGGGGAATATTTACTGGCCAAGATCTCTTTATACACATTGGTCAGAGATTCGTGGCTTACGTTAAGTTCTGAGCGATATTGCCCGGAAAAGGAGCCCTTTTGCGTATCTTGGGACAGGGCACTGCTACGCAAGGACACGTTTATGCCCTTTTCTGTTTTTTCTTCAAGATGCCTGTATGCTGACAGGATTGCCTTTTCAAGTTCAGCAGGAAGTGGCGAGCGGAGAATGAGCCTCTGGACATCTGTGCTTGCCTCGTGAAGCCTCTCTAAGTCTTCGAGATCCACGGTCTGAATCCGCCGATCGATCTCTTCCCGGAGCTTATTATATTTCATAAAAAGCTCGTATGCGGAGGCCGTGATCACAAAACCTTCCGGTACCGGAAGATTAACCCGATTCATGATTTCTCCCAAATTAGCCATCTTGCTGCCAACCTGATCCGCCATATCCTTATCGACGGCCCGGAGGGGAATGACCCATTCACCTTTTCTAAGCTCTTTTTTCTCCTCGAGGATCTGATTGATTTTATTTTCGATCTCCCTGAAAACGTAACGGAGTCCCTCGTAACGGTTGGAGGCAATCTCGTTCAGATTCTGAATAATTGTGTTGACATTGACCGAGATGGCAGCACAGTTCGCTCGGATAAAGGACATGCCAAAGCTGTGGCCACTTTGAAGTGCCTTCTCAAGGCCGGACATAAGCTGGAGGGTACTATTATTAGCATTTAAAAGAGCCTTAAAACTCCGGTATCTGGCCTTAAACATGGAACGCAACGCCTCTGGTGATTCCCTGGGCACAGGTTTGCGCCCTTTCCTGAAAAGACTCTTAATAAACGGAGTTAGTGCGACCATTAATCCACAATCTCAGATTTGCCTGCTTTTTGTGTAGTCTTTAAGTGTCTGGATAATGATGATAGCACATGCGACAAGGACAGCAACAAGGAAGAGTGTCTGGGCCGGGACGATCAGATTGAACTGGCTGAAGACAATGGAAAGCGCAATTGCGATGGCGGTACCCGCGTAGAGGAGTTGAATGCCTTTTCCGCGCACGGAAGACACAGCCCGAGCAGAGACCAGGGAGGCGATAAAGGTACCAAGCAGGATCCAAAAAACAGCCATAATTTCAACCTGCCCTTTCAAGGCGTATGTCAGGCATCCGTACGTGCCGGAGGCAGCAGTTGCGTATAGATCGGTTCTCAAGGCGATGCCTACTGGAATACCCATCAGGTAGATCATGGCGGGCAAAGGCAAGAATGCCCCGATCCCGCCCAAGAGGCCGAAGAGCCATCCGGTGACGAAGGCAATAGCGATGATAATCCAAAAAGAAACCTGTACGCCGGAGGCTGACAAGGTAACTATGGGAGGAAACTTCATGGCCTGGAGTTTCCTGGAGATGACAGTCCCGCCTTCATCGAGAGGGGGAAGCCACGAACTGTCGGTAAATGTTTGACCAGAGTCTCTTCTGGTGAGCTTCCTGTATTCATTAGCCATGAACAGCCCCAGTCCGGCGAACACCAAGAGATAAACTACGCGGATCAATGTTGCTGCCAGGTGCATCTTGGTAAGCCACATGACTGTACGTACGCCTGATTCAACACCTGTAATCATCCCGGTGATTAGCAACACAAGGAGCTTGAGATCAATATGGTCCGACAAGCCCCCCTTAGAGACCCTTAGATATGTCTTGGCCGTCATCTGGGTCAGGTCTGTCCCGACGGCCATTGCTATTGGGAAGCCAGAAATATTCAAGCCCGGGGTTACGAGGCATGTACCCCCTACTCCGAAGAACCTGCCGAGGATACCGACAGAAAACCCAATTGCCATGAGAACCCAGAGGTTGCAGTGCTCGCTGGCGCCGAGGGCCCAAATGCTTTTCCAAAGTGGATCAAGATTTTCGGGTATTGCAGTTGCAGTGGCGACCGATAGGTGGGAACCAGGGGCACTCCGCACCCCCGGGATGGCCGGGCAGTCGCTCAGGCCGGGCAGTGTAATCAGGCAGATCATCAATACAATAACGTAGCAGGGTTTCATTTCCGATCCACTTTGATTCCATATTGATTCAGTTTATATCTCAGAGTTCGTGGGCTGATATTAAGTATTTGCGCAACTCGCTTCCTGTCACCCTGCACACGATCCATCACATGCAAGATGGCTTCGGTTTCCGCCCTTTTCCTGACCTCCGCCAGGTCCAAAGCCGACGGTTCTTCAAAGTGCCAGAGAAAATCAGAAGGCAAATGCTCTACAGTGATTGCATCTTCATCGTTTAGAATAAAGACTCTTTCCAAAAGGTTTTTCAATTCTCTTACATTTCCGGGCCAGTCGTATCGGCAGAACATATCAATGACCTCAGGTGTTACCCGTGGAGGAGGTTTCCTGTACGTGATGCTCAGTTGATTCAGAAAATGCTCTACCATCCTTGGAATAGCGTTCTTTCTCTCTCTCAAAGGGGGTATGTAGATTGGAACTATGTGAAGTCTAAAGAACAAATCCTGCCGGAAGGCCCCTTGATCGACGAGTTTTCTGAGATCTTTGTTCGTTGCCGAGATAATGCGAGTATCTACCTTGATCACCTCACTTCCGCCGATGCGCACGAAGCGGAAGTCTTCCAGGACACGCAAAAAGTCCACCTGGTTTTCCAGCGGGATTTCAGAAACCTCGTCCAGGAACAGGGTGCCTTTGTCAGCCATCTCAAAGCACCCCTTTTCCCTTCGAATCGCCCCGGTGAAAGAACCTTTCTCATGTCCAAAGAGTTTGTCCTCAAACATGAGACCCGAAAGGATGCCGCAATTTACGGGGACAAACGCATTCTTTGCCCTGGGACTGTTCAGGTGAATGATCTTGGCCAGTGCCTCTTTGCCCGTTCCGCTCTCTCCGATAATTAGTACATTTACGTCGTACCTGGCTACTTGATGCACCACTTTCATCATGGAACGCATGCCGTCGGAGCCGAGAATAAACTCATGCATAATCAATTCCTGAATCCAAGCTCACGGTATAGAGGGAAATTAAAGTTTCACCAAGCCCCATGAATTTCAATCACTTATAAAGTGCTCTTGCAAGCGGGCCTTCTTGTACTTTTAACCCGAAGATGTTATTGATGTCAAACGGATTTGCGCTTAAAACGGCAAACTCTTGCACGGGCCGGCAAGAATTTGCCAGACATTGGCTATGACGACAGGTTTAAGCGTGCTCTTCGCACGGTGAAAAGATCTTAAATAACAAGAGGTTACTGCGTGTATACAGTTTTTTTGCAGCTTGGTATGTCCTTTGCTGCTACCAAGGGAGAATTGCAGTAGAAGGGTTATGTGCCTGGAATGAGCAGGTAAGTGGATAAGTGAAGATGTCGTCACCTGCATAAGTTGAAAAGAAGGAGGTTTCTTTATGAGTGATCACGCAGAACATGGTGCAGGCGGGGGAGGTATCTTAGCTAATAAGCCTCTTTGGATCGGAATTGGAGCGGCCCTTTTTATCTTAATCGGCTTTGTCCTGCCAACGCCGCACACTCTGGTGGAGATCGTAGAAAAATACGGCTTTGCCGAAAAACTGATTGCATGGGGGGTAGCCGGGGATGTGGCTGGAGCGGCCAAGAAGGCCCAGATTGTGCTCGGTATCATTCCGATGGCTGTTATCTATTTTGCCACCGAGGCCCTGCCGATCGGCTTGACAGGTATCCTGATGCCTTTGCTGGCCTATTTTCTTCATCTTCTTCCACGCAAGATGATCGGCAAGACCTTTGCCGGCGATGCCCCGATGTTCCTTTTGGGCGTCCTGGCAATGGGTGTGGCAGTTGTAGATGTTGGATTTCACAAGCGGTTGGCCAATTGGATCTTAGGCTGGACAAAGGGATTCCTGGTCCCTATTTTCGTGCTTTGTATAGGGATGTCCTGCATCGGTTCCTTCATATCGGCACACGCCATGTGTGCGTTCATGACGCCGGTGATGGCGGCGGTATATTTCGGTGCGGTTTCGGCCAGAAGCAAAGGGGGAAAAATAGAGCACGATCCTGCCTTGGCAAAATTCCTCCTCTTTGCCCTTTGCTATTCGTTGAATGTCGGCGGGGTTGGCTCGCCTGCAGCCGGGGGTCGGAACGTTATCATGATGGGATTCTGGAGTGAATATAACGTGCCGATGGACTTTTTCACATGGATGAAGTATGGTTTTCCGATGGTTCCCATACTCGGAGTGATGGTGGCTGTTTACATGCTCGTACTGTTTGGAAGAAAGATAAAGACCAAGGATCTCACTCCTGGACTTGCAGCTATCAAAGAAGAGACCAAAAAGATGGGGAGGATGACTTACCGGGAGTATGTGACGTTTGGAATGCTCATCTTGATCCTCTTCCTGTGGATCTTCGGTGGTAAGAACCTCGGCCTCGGCGGCCCATCCCTCCTGGCACTCTTAATCCCCGTTCTGTTTAAGACTACGGATTGGAAAAAGATACTCTCCGGGATATCATGGGATGCCTGGTTTATGTATTGCGGCGCCCTGACCTTAGGTGCTCTTCTGAAAGAGAGCGGTGCAGCGATGTGGCTGGCGCAATCGTTCTTGAAGATTCTTGGATCTGTCGGGATGAACCAGGGGTTTGGTCTCTGGGTCGGGCTCTCCAGCCTGTCGGGTTTGATGACCAACTTTATGTCTGATGCAGGTACCACCGCACTGTTGGGACCGATTGTGATTCCCATGGGGATCATGACAGGCGTTGCAGGCGAGCCCTGGGCAACAGGTCTGGCCGTCGCCTTTGCCACCTCCTTTGCCCATTTCTTGATCGTGGGCACCCCGAACAACGCCATTGTGTACGGCCTTGGGATCTATCCGGATACAGGCGAAAAGATGATTGAGCCGATAGATTTTGTGAAATACGGCTTCATCCTGTTTCTCCTTTCCATGGCAGTGGTCTGGATCGTTGGATTTTTGGGCATCTACAGGCTCGTAGGATTTCCGCCCGGAATTCTTGATACAGCCAGGACCGTATTGGAATCAGGGGTTCATTAGGGGAGAGGCCGTAAAACAGGATCTAAGGCTCGAAGACTTTTTGATATTGAAAGCGGGAAACCATTTCAACTTCGTCAACTATGAAGAGACTGCAACTCAAAGGAGGATACTATGCCCCAGTGTAAAAAGTGCGGCAAAAAAGGTCTTTTTTTAAAGATTGAAGAAGATACAGGCCTGTGTCTTTCCTGCGGAAGAGATTTTGCTGAGAAAGCCAAGGTATTGACCGAAAAAATCATCGAAGCAAAAAACAGGGTAAGGACGACCAAAGATTCTAAGGATATTTCCAGCTTGTGTGAAGCAATCGAGCGCAACGGAAACGAGTTGGTTCTGTTGCACCGAGACTACAATTTAGAGCCAAGTCAAGAATTGTTGGACTTAATAGAAACATACAAAAAGATGGGGGAATTGGCTGAGAAGTAATTCATGCAAGAGGCAGGTGTTGGTATTTAATGACGCCTTGCGGAAAAGATAGGAGGAGAATATGGAAGCAGCGAAAAACATAAAACATCTGGTCATCCCCCTGACCGATTACCCGCATATGCCCTATTGGGGAACGCTCAGGGAAGCAATTGTTCAGCTCAATGTTGCCTATGAAACGGAACATCACACGGTCCTGGTCTTTGACGAGGCTTACAAACTTGTTGGGATGCTCCTTCAGAAAGATATCCTCAAGGGGCTGCAACCGAAATTTGCGCAGCATTATCAGGAAGGCATTCCAATATTCTGGGACGACCTGCTCAAGTCGGCTACTCAAAAACAGCTCGACCGATCAGTCAAAGAATTTATGTCGGAGATCACCGCCACGATTGATGTCAGTGACAGTGTCTTAAAGGCTTCCCATATCATGGTGGACAAAGATATCTATCTCCTCCCCGTAATGGAAGGCGACAAGCTTATTGGTGTTGTACGGATGGGTGACCTTTTTCACGAAATCACCAACGCTGTTCTGAAATTATAATTGCAGTGAAGTGAGGAGACTCTCTTGAGATACCGTTCAAGGGAATAGATTGCGCTCTCACAAGCCCTGCCTGGTCTTAGATGTCGCCAGGCAGGGCTTTTTTTACTGAATCTTTTTTGACTCTGTTGCATTAATCCCTTATAATTAGTTGTGAAGGAAGCCCTCAAATTACGCCATTAGCAAGTGGGATTGGCACTCGTGTTTGATTTTTTCAGGAAAAAAAGGCAGCAGAAGGCTCTTCGAAATGAAGATGACAAAGAGCTTTTTGTAAGAAAATACAAGGCATTTCAGAATATCCTCAAGAACAATAACGAAGTGCTCATGACAATGGCTGATATGCAAGAAAAGGCCACGGGGTGCTTTCTCTTTGACAGGGCCTATATTAACTCTTCCTATCAGCGCGTGGCCCACGGTATCAAAGAAATAGTCAATAACCTGAATATTCTGTCGGATGAAAAATATAAAGATCTCGTCATCGCTTATCAGAAAAACGACGAAGCCATCCGCAATACCCTCTCCAGGAAAGCAGCAATTCCCTTGGCCGGCTATGTATTGCCCCTGAGTGAAATCGGAAAAGACAGCTCTGCTTCAACTGGCGGCAAACTCGCACTGTTAGGAGAACTTGCAAATGTCTTGGGATTTTCGGTTCCACCGGGATTTATTATAACCACTTATGCCTATGAAACCTTTATCAAGCATAATAAGATTGACGATATCCTGAAGGAACAAACCGGGAAATTGAATATCCGCAACTACGACGAATTGACTGCAACAAGTCAGAAAATGCAGAAACTGGTTAGAAATGCAGAGATGCCTCCCGATCTCGAAGCCGCCATTTTTGCTGCTTACAGAGGTTTGTGTGACAGCGTCGGGAAAAAGGATTTGGCCGTCTCTGTGAGAAGCAGTGCACTCCACGAAGATATCATGGCAAGCTTTGCGGGCCAATATGATACAGCCTTAAACGTCCCTGCGGAAGATCTTGTAGTCCAATACAAGAACGTAGTCTCTAGCCAGTTTACTCCTCGCGCACTTTTCTACTACAAGGATAAGGGTTTCCATCTGGAAGAGATGGCCATGGCAGTCGGTATAATGGCCATGGTGGATGCAAAGACCAGTGGTGTCATGTACTCTCGTGATCCCGGCAGGCCCGAGGAAGACGTAGTGCTGATTAGTGCTGTTTGGGGATTAGGAACATATGCAGTCGGGGGCATTGTCCCAACCGACAGTTACAGAGTTTCCGGCGGCGATGGCAGAACGGTCACGCGTGAAGAAAGTGGCCCCCAGGAGATTATGCTGACCGTGGAAGGGAAAGGCGGCACCCGGCAAGTCCCCGTACCTGAAGAATTAGCAAAACAACCACGCCTGACTCACGAACAGGTTCTCCAGCTTGCTTCCTGTGCACGACGGGCTGAAAAGCACTTTGGCCAGCCCCAGGATATGGAATGGGCCATCGACCGGAATGGTCGGCTATATTTCCTGCAGTCCAGGCCATTGCGTCTTCCTGCATCGCTGGCTTCACCTGAGGAAAAACGGCCAAGGGTGATAAAGGGACATAAGATTCTTCTGGATAAAGGCGTTATTGCATCCCGCGGGGTTGGAGCAGGACCTGTCTACGTGGTAAAAAGTGAGGATGACCTGGCCGGTTTTCCTGACTCCGGGGTTCTTGTTATAAGACATACCCTGCCGGAATTCGCTGTGGTGCTTCAAAGGGCATCGGCGGTTGTATCCGACATTGGAACCGTTCTTGGCCATCTGGCCACGGTGGCCAGAGAATACAACGTGCCAGCCATCTTTAATACGGAAAAGGCTACCAGAGTCCTGACCAATGGCATGCAGGTGACCGTGGATGCGATTTATGCGAATGTCTATGAAGGGGTGGTTCAAGAGATCCTGAGGGAGAAAAAGACCGCCGATCCGTTTAGGGCCTCGCCTGTCTTAAAGCAGTTGCAGGACATCTTGCAGAAGATAACCCCTTTGAACCTCACGGATCCCCGAAGCCCGGATTTCACCCCCCGTGGCTGCAAGACGTTCCACGATATTACGAGATTTGCTCATGAAATGGCGCTGAAGGAGATATTTGAATTTGCTGAAGATACCTATTTTTCCGAAAGATCGGCAAAAAAGCTCGTCAGCAAGGAGATTCCCCTGGACTGGCTGGTCATAGACCTTGGAGGCGGCGTCAGGGCAGGCGCGAAGGGCAAAGATGTACGACCAGAGGACATAGTTTCCATACCGATGCGGGCTATGTGGGAAGGGATGACGGCAGTTCCCTGGAAAGGTCCCCCCCCAATGGATACCAAGGGCTTTTTGTCTGTCGTAGCTGGCTCTGCTACCGCTCCCGATACTTTAGCCCGTCTGGCAGACAAGAATTATATTGTCGTAGCGAAACAATTTTGCAACGTAAGTACGCGTCTCGGCTTTCATTTCTCCACAACCGAGGCATACACAGGTGAGGAAGAAAATCAAAACTATATAAGCTTTATCTTCAAAGGGGGCGGTGCTGACGATATGCGCAGGAACCGGAGAGCTGCCTTTATTGCAAGAATTCTGGACAAATACGACTTCCGTGTTGAGGTCAAACAAGATGCCGTCTTTGCCCGTATTGAGGGACACACACAGCGTTTTTTGGAGGAGCGACTAAGGGTACTTGGACATGTTATTGTCCACACACGGCAGATGGATATGGTGATGTACAACGAAAGAATGGTAGATTGGTATTACAAAGACATGTTGAAAGCAATTGAGTCGTTCGTAACCGTAACCCATTGATAAAGTGAGATAAGGGAACCGACCTTGAAAAAATATTCTGAATATTTTGCCAGAAAGCGAGGCCTGCGGCTTGTCATAGTTGTTATCCTCCTTTTGCTTGCTGCTGCGTTTTCTTTAGGGATGCTCTCAGCTAAGGAAATGAAACGGATGATCAGAGAGAACTTCAATGCGCAGCAATTAGCATTCGCCAAGCACGCTGCACGGATCCTGTCGGGAAACTTCAAGATACTCAAGCGGGAGCTGATAACCCTGAGCCTGTCACCATCCATCCAGTACACAGAAGCGGTGTCATGGCCGAACCGGATGAAGATTGCCCTTATGAGTGCCGCTGATTACGGTGTATTCAAGGCGAAGCTGATAAGCGCTGACGGGACAGCTTCATATTCTGTTGATTATACTAATGCAGTATTTATGGAAAAAGGATCGTATGCCGACAAGAGTTATTTTAAGTGGTGCAGCAAGCCTGAAAACAAGAGCAAAATCTACATCAGCGAGGTCAAGAGGGGGGTAGTGGCAGAGTCTGAGCCGGGCCTTGTGATGACCATGGCTACTCCAGTCTACCAGGTTTCCAGCGACGAGGCGCATCCGATTCCTTCATACCGGTTTTCCGGGGTGCTTGTATTTGTTGTAGATGCTGGTTCCCTTGCAAGAAGGATCTTGGCCCCTATCCGATCAGGAAAGACCGGCTATGCATGGGCGATTGATGATACTGGAAGATTTCTCTACCACATAGAAAAAGAATTTGTCGGCAAGAACGCCTTTGAGGTCAGGAAGTTCAGAGATAAGCATATTTCCTTCGTCCGGATTGACGAAATACAACGGGCAAAGATGCTAAGAGGAAAGACAGGAACTTCCTGGTATATTTCGGGTTGGCATCGCGCCCTGAGAGGGAAGATAAAAAAACTGCTTGCCTACGCTCCTGTAGAAATTGGGGCTGCTAATGCAACAAGGTTGTGGTCGGTTGCTGTAGTGGCACCCTTCAGTGAAGTAGAGGACGCCGTGCACGGCGTCTATGTCAGGCAGGCAATGATACAGGGCGCCTTTACGGTCGCGTTGCTTGTTGTGTTTGCATTCTTCATCGCAAACGAAAGACTGTGGCTTCGAACCCTTCAGCAGGAGGTAAAGGAAAAGACTAAGGATTTGGAACTCTATGCTGAAAGGCTACGACGCTCTCAGGAAAGATACCAAACCCTGGTGGAATCAGCAGATGACCTGATTTATACTCTGGATGTGAACTGCAAAATCCTGTCAGTCAATCAGTATTGCACTCGCCTTGTTGGACGGGAGGCCTCAGAGCTTATCGGAAAGGATATAAGGGATGTTATAGAATACGATGATCCTCAAAGTCTATGTGCAGTACTCCGGAGAGTTCTTTCCACATCTGAGGGTATTGTCCATGAGGAAAAGGTTAGAATAGGAGGGAGACAATATTGGCTTGATACAAAATATAAAGCAATGACAAGCGAACGGACCGGAATGGTTGGGATGCTGGTGATTTCCAGAGATATCACAGAACACAAAATGGTAGAAGAGCGGCTTTTTCACACAGAAAAGCTGGCCTCTCTTGGTTCGCTTTCCGCCGGCGTTGCTCATGAAATCAATAACCCGATCGCGATCATCTTAGGGTTTACAGAGATATTACTTGAGAGATTTTCTAAGGGTTCCAAGGAATACGAGATCCTAAAAACCATTGAAAGACAGGGAAACAATTGCAAGAAAATCGTTGAAAACCTTCTTGCGTTTGCCAGGATACCAGAAAAGACTACTACAGAGACAGATGTGCTTGAAGACCTTCAAAAGGTCGTGAATGTTGTAATGAATACCCTTGTAACTGAAAAGATAGATCTCGTAACGGACATAGAAGAGAACCTCCCTATGGTGAAGGGAGACGGCCAGCAGCTGGAGCAGGTCTTTTTGAATATCATCAATAACGCGGTCGCAGCCATGGATGGCGGGGGGATCCTGACAATATCGGCGCACAGGTCTGATCACACGGTCGATATAAGTTTTACAGATACAGGCCATGGTATTTCATCGGAGTATATAGACAAGATATTTGAGCCATTCTTTACGACCAAGACGGTAGGAGAGGGAACGGGCTTGGGTCTTTCTGTTAGTTACGGAATTGTGAAAAAGTTTGGAGGAGATATTCGAGTCAAAAGCCAAACCGCCGAGGAAGGCAGGGAACCGGGAACAACGTTTACGGTATCACTTCCCGTGGCTGAGCCAGAAACCTGCAACTCGAAGAACAAATAACCAATAACTGATAACAAAGGAGAAATTTATGCCTGAGAGGATTTTAGTGATTGATGATGAGCTTGATATGCTGACCTTGCTCAGAATGATCATCGAAGACAATACCGATTACGAAGTGGAGACAACAAACAACCCTTCTGAAGCGCTGAGAATGCTTACAGAAAAACCGTATGATCTGGTCATAACAGACCTGAAGATGCCTGGCCTCGACGGAATAGAACTCTTTGACGAATTAAAGGACATAAATCCTGAAATCCCCGTTATCATCCTGACGGCCTATGGCTCTCTTGAAACCGCCGAAGAGGCGACCAAAAAAGGAGTTGCTGACTTTATCACCAAACCTTTCAGGAAGGATGCTATCCTTCTGACAATCAAAAGGGTCCTCGAACTTGCCCGGGTAAAGAGGGAAAATATCGAACTCAAAAAGAAGTTAGATGAAGTCAGCCACTAACCAGTGAGATTCACGGTTCATGACCATCGGAAGATGGTACGAAACCGGAGATGCAAGGAAAATTCTACCTGTTTCGGTATAGGCAGGGCCCGTGGAGGCCCTGCCGCCCTTCGAGGCATTAAATCAGGTCAGTGCTCCAGTTTCATGCCCCATCCTTCAAACATAAACATGATGGCAAAGCCGTACCACAGGGTGTAGATGACATAAAAAACCAAGGAGAAGCTTATGACCCCAAGGCGATCGCTAATTTTTTGAGGTTTGATTTTATAATAGTTATATGAGGATTCTATCGCCTTTTTTACCACGACTGAAACAATCTTTGCCTCCTTGAACTTCTTTTGTTTCTTCAGGTCCTTCTCCATTGCCTTAAATGCCTTCCACCAGTTGAAAAGAATCTGCCTCTCGTTATAGCCATATTTGCCGGAGACCTCTTGCCCACGATTATAATACATACTATCTGCATCAGCGAGACAGTTTGCCAGTATCCTGCCGAGATCACCTTTTACCTTTAACTTGCTGCCCGACACAACTGCCAATGCTCCGCTTTTTTCGAAAAGCAGAGCGGTCTGTTGCGCCTGCTCCTTGTTGGCCATTATCAGGCTTACATCCACAGATTTGCCAATGAACTTGCGGCTTTCTGTCTTAGTTGCTGTAATGTAGTAGGCTGATCCTTTTGATATCGAGTTATAGAGGGAGTCCAGGTATTCCAATCCGTTCTTACCCTTGAAAACGGGGGAAAATATGATAATTAGGATAACCGCAAAAGCCGAAAGCATTCCGACCCCGCCAAAAAATTCTCTCTTATGCGCAATCATGATCTTGCCTCCTCTCCCTTTAAGACTCTGATATTTGTCAGAAACGTGCCTATCACCCAGACGCCAAAGCCGCCAATCACAATAAAAAAGGCCCAAACACCAATGGCTTCCAGTATGGCTCCCGTCTGTTTTGATATGGGAATGATATCCATTGCCCCCAACTTGGCAGGGAGGGCAAAAATACGGTTTACGAAACCGGCAAGGACTGCCATGGCGTAAAATCCGCGGATCGTGATGCCCTTTACGACCTTTGTAACCATTGCACCGACCTGGATACCGAGTAGCGATCCCAGGAGCATTCCCATGGCCAACGTATAGAAAATAAACCCGTAGATGGCATACTGGCTTACAGCGGCATAACCGGCTGTGAAGATGATCTGGAAGATGTCAGTTCCAACCGTGGTCATGGATGAGACGCCCAGGACGTAGACAAATATTGGAAAGGTCAGAAAGCCGCCGCCAACCCCCATGATTCCGGCTGACATCCCGACCAGTGCGCCGCTGAGAACCAAAAACAACCACGAGATACGTCGCCCGGTTGGGACAAGGTCATAATCAAATTTCACCATGGGGGGGAGCTTTATGGATTGAAGCTTCCTGGGGAGATTTCCCATCTCGGCCCCTTCTACTTTACCCCCGTGTGCAGCTCCTCCGTGAGGGGGTTCGGCCTTTGGAGCCTTTCTCGCCTTGAGAAAGTCCCTCATGGCATAGGCACCTAAGAAGCCTAACATAAGGGAGTAGATGGTTGTGATAAAGGCGTCACTGAGCACCGGGTTGATCTCGTAAAGAACCCGGTTAATAAGGCCACCCACTGTTGCACCTATGATGGCGCCGATCAAGAAAACGGCAGCCAGTGGCACGGAGACATTTCCCAGCTTCCTGTGGATCACGCTTCCCATGATAGCCTTGGCAAAAATGTGGAACAGATCCGTCCCAACAGCCAATATACCCTTGATACCTGCACTCATCAGGGCTGGAGCGATAACAAAACCGCCGCCTGCGCCGATGCAACCCGTTATCAGACCGGCGCCGAGCCCGATGAGGATGGATACAACAAAAATGCTTGGAGTATAAAATGCCGGGCTGTATGCTTTCTTGCCTCCAAGCAACTCCGGCAAGGCCCCACCGATCTGATCGGCAAAAGCGATGCCCCCGATTATGATGGGCGCGATCAACAGCCCAAGTATCATGAGTCTTTTGCGATCACGAAGTATGGTGTTTGAGTTGTCAACTTCCCACATGGCAAGGGCCTTTGCCCCAACCATCATAAATCGGCCCCACTGTTTAAAGAAATTCATGGCAATATTTCTCCTTTTTCGAATTGATGCCTATGTACGATGTCCCAAAACACGCCATTCCAAGACAGGCCAAGCAATCTCATGGAGGCTAAGCTCCTCTATTTAGATTGCTTGGCCGTCCACTTTCGGCGAACTCCTTACAATAATAACGCGTCAGAGCTTTTACGGGTTCATCCGAAATGATTCATTAAACATGTATGCGGTTGAATACATGTGAAAAGAAATTTCCCTGTATCTGCTATTTCTATTGATCCCCCCCTTCTATAGTTTCATTGATCATGATTTTCCGGCCATGAACAACGATGCTCCGCTTTACTATTGATTTTGGAGCATTATCTAATCCGATTTTCTTTAACGCATCTTCGAGCCTGATTATGCCCAAGACTTTATCCCCGCGAGCCACGGCAATTTGCCTTAGGTCATTTTTCAGCATCGTTTCAATTGCATCCGTTATCCTGTCGTCTGGGGAAACTGACGGCTTGTGCTTAATCCCGGTGCGTACCGGTGCGATAATTTCCTGAACGAGAAGTTTTGTCATTCTGATAGTTTTGAGCCTGTTTACTTCACTATAAGGCACTCAGCAAGATATGTACCGGAATGAGATTCGGAAGGTGACGGTTCGTAACCTATGGGAGTAATTACTGATAAAGCGTCTGGAGGTTCCACACGAAAATCAGAGAGAAAAGTTTAGTAAAGTCTAAGATACACCAGATGCGGGGCAAAACAGGTGATGCTCGCAGGAAACTCCGTAATCTCGAGGAGTTGGCTGGTGAAACAATCAGGTTACAGCAAGATTACGGTCAGTGCTATTTTCTTTGTATCATTTTAGCCTTTTGAAAATATTATCGCATACGGGCAATCCGGTATAGGCTGTCTCACTGTCTGAGAGCGTTAGCGAGCGTTAAGAAAGAACAGTTAAGCAACAAACCTATGCTGTAGCCTAACTGATGTTGGCAACCAGTTCATGTTATTGTACCGTCCAGGCGCTGTTCTTTCTTTACGCTCGGTTATGCTCGAGTTTGAGGCGGTCTATACCGGATTGCCCGTATGC
>Ga0164318_10002031_pt1 | contig 18550 bp, 15 predicted proteins | sample GuaBasSedimGuay9_FD_113734 | JGI IMG/M metagenome (GOLD analysis project Ga0164318, IMG submission 113734) | Subseafloor sediment microbial communities from Guaymas Basin, Gulf of California, Mexico - Guay9, Core 4571-4, 0-3 cm | ecosystem: Environmental > Aquatic > Marine > Hydrothermal vents... | reverse complement strand
GCTAAACTTCATGAGTTTAGTATGTACTTAAACAAAAATTGGTATAAGCTTACTGCTAAAGTAGGTACTTATGATGATAATGACCCAATAGGAGTTCTTGATGTTACTATTCTTTCTAATTTGATTCTTGATGAGTTATTAGATATTAAGGATTTAAGAACGTCAAATCGTATTGAGTTTATAGGTGGTATTAGAGGTCTTGGTGAGTTGAGTAAGCGTGTTGATAATGGCGATATGGAAGTAGCTTTTGCTCTTTATGCTGTTTCAATGGATCAGCTAATTAATATTGCTGATACTGGTAATATTATGCCTCCAAAAACTACTTGGTTTGAGCCTAAACTACGTAGTGGATTAGTAATTCACTCTTTGGAAGATTAATTATAAAACTATTAAATATATAAAAGGTGAGCCATTTGGCTTGCCTTTTTTTTGTAAAATTGTAAAATTGTTTTCATTATTTCATTATGAGCTTTATAAAAAGAAATATCAATCTTATCGGCAAAATACTATTTGTATTATTAATACTATCGATGTATTTCTATAGTAGTATTGATGATAATAAGCTAGAGAAAGAGAAGATGTATTCTATAGCAGTTATTCAGAAAGTAAGAGTGAATGCAAATATTGGAGAGAGTGTATATTATGTATACTTTGTTAATGATAGCGTGTATTATTCTGAGGATAAATTTTATGTAGACGTTTATAATTTTACTCTTCAAAATATAATAGGTGCAAAAATATTAGTAAAATTTCAAGAGTCAGACCCTCAAAATAGTAAGTTATTACCAAATATACGTATTGCTGATAGTGTTAAAACTCCAAATAGTGGTTGGTCTACTATTCCTGTTGAAGAGGATAAGCGGTGTATTCTTGAATAATTTGGGGGTAATAAAAAAAGCAGATACTCAAAAGAGCATCTGCTGTATATATTTTAGAGAATATAAATTTACTTATTTTCTAGTATCTCAATAGTGTCACGTGCAATAACTAATTCTTCGTTTGTAGGAATAACCCAAACTTGAACTTTAGAGTCTTTATGACATAAGTTTATCTCTTTGCCCCTAAGTCCCTTATTGGCTTCATTATTGAAATTAATGCCAAGAAATTCTAATCCGTCTAGTACATTCTCACGAGTTTCGTCAGCATTTTCGCCAATACCACCAGTAAATACAATAGCGTCTACACCACCCATAATAGCAGCATAAGCACCAATATATTTTTTGATTCGGTATTCATACATTCTTAATGCAAGAATTGCTCTTTCATTGCCTGCTTCCGCAGCTTCTTCAACCTCACGCATATCGCTAGATACACCTGATACACCAAGAACTCCACTATGTTTATTAACTAGTGTATTGGTAGCGTTTAGCCCAATATCTTCCTTATTCATAATAAAAGTAAGTGCTCCAACATCCAAATCTCCAGTTCTTGTACCCATCATTAGACCTTCTACAGGAGTCATTCCCATACTTGTATCTACAGATTTGCCATTTTTAATGGCAGCAATTGATGCACCATTACCAAGGTGGCAAGTTATAATTTTTGAATTATTGATATCAATATCAGAAATCTCTGATAAGCGTTGCGATACAAATTTGTGACTTGAACCATGGAATCCATAACGGCGAATACCATGCTTTTTGTATAAAGCATAAGGAATAGCATACATATATGATTTTGCTTCCATAGTTTGGTGAAATGCTGTGTCAAAAACTCCACATTGTGGTGTGCCTGGCATCAATTCATTAACAGCATAAATACCCTTTAGGTTTGGTGGGTTGTGAAGTGGTGCAAGTTCTACACAATCTTCCATAGTGCTGATTACTTCATCAGTAATGCTTACACTGCCATTAAATTCCTCACCACCATGAACAACTCTATGTCCTACAGCCTCAATTTCCTTAAGGTCTTTAATGCTACCATGTTTTTCTGAAGTAAGTACTCCCAAAACATATTCTATTCCTTGCTGATGGTCAAAAATATTACCTTCCAATTTTACCTTGTCGCCATCAGAGCGTACATTCTTTATATATGAGCCGTTTAGGCCTACTTTGTCTACTAATCCTGAAGCTAAAACGCTCTCATCTTTCATGTTGAAAAGCTGGTACTTTATTGACGAGCTTCCACAATTTATTACTAATACTTTCATGTATATTCTTCTTAAAATGTCAATAAATACTAATTACCAAGATTGAAAATAGAACCATTTTTTTCTATTTTTTTACCGTCTTTATAAATGTAAAAACCATTATTGGATTTTGAACCCAACATTCCTGTTCTTACCATTCGTTTAATAATAGGAGAGGTTTTATATTTTCTATCACCATATTCATTATACAAACCTTCCATCCATTTAGTAAGCTTATCAAGACCAATACGGTCGGCCATAGTAAAAGGGCCACGCTGCATACCATAACCCATCTGCATTGTTTTATCAATTTCGGCAACAGTGCTCACACCTTCCATAAGAAGCTCACATGCTTCGTTAATCATTGGAACAATTAGTCTAGTACTAATATTTCCAGGAGTTCCATTTATTTTAATGGTTTCCTTGCCAATAGCACGGATAAAGCGATGCAGAGCATCTAGGCTTTCTTTATTGGTATTATGACATTTATTTACTTCAATTACTCTTGTTGTAATAGCAGGAGCAATAAAATGCACTCCTATAGCACGACATGGGAATTCTAACTCTGAAGCAAGGTCTGAGATTACAATGGTTGAGGCATTGGAAATTAATAATGCTTTTTTGTCAATAACTTTCTCAGCTTTTCTAAAAACTTCTTTTCGCGTTGGCTGATTAGGAATCCATTTTTTTGTATTGATAGATTCAATAACTATATTACAATCAGATATTTTGCTGTAATCTGTAGTGCCAATAATTCTTGATAGTATTGCTCGTTTATCACCTTCAGTCATTCCCCAATGACTAATAATGTTGTCAATTTGGAATCCTATTCCTTCAAAAGAACTATTTATTTTTTCTTCTGAAATTTCTATAAAAACTACATCAATGCCACTTTTGCTTACCAATATGCTAAGCTCTTGCCCCATTGTTCCACAGCCAATTATTCCTACTTTGATAGTGTCAGAATTTGATTTCATCGACTTGTTCAATGCATAATCTTCTAATTTTTCTTTCATTAGCTTTATTTTTTATCTACATAATTAATCATTGTAGAGATTTGTTTTTATTTTACTTGATTTGCAGTTATAGCCACAAGATTAACAATATCGTTTATAGAGCAACCTCTTGATAGATCGTTAATTGGAGCTGCCATGCCTTGCAATACAGGGCCAATAGCCTCAGCACCTGCTAAACGTTGTACAAGCTTATAACTTATATTTCCTGCGTCTAAAGTAGGAAAAACTAGTACATTAGCCTTGCCTGCAATATAACTACCTGGAGCTTTGCTTTTGCCAATAGCTTCTACTATAGCAGCATCTGCTTGTAATTCTCCATCAATCTGAATCTCAGGAGCCATTGTTCTAGCAATTTTTGTTGCTTCTACAACTTTATTTACATCATCATGACTTCCGCTTCCTTTAGTGCTAAAACTAAGCATAGCTACCTTAGGCTCTAATTTTGCAATTGCTTTTGCTGTTCTGGCAGAAGCAATAGCAATTTCTGCTAATTGTTTTGCGTTTGGATTTGGGTTAACAGCGCAATCAGCAAATACCATCAAACCATCTTGCCCGAAATTCTTATCTTTTAGAACCATAATAAAAGCTCCAGAAACTACAGTGCTATTAGGTGCAGTTTTTACAATCTGAAATGCAGGACGTAAAACATTTCCTGTAGAATTTTCAGCTCCTGCTACTTCTCCATCAGCATAACCTAACTTTATTAGTAATGGACCAATATATAAAGGATCCTTACAGAATTCTCGTGCCCCAGCTTTACTAAGTCCTTTTTTATGTCGTAATTCATATAGTAAATCTACCAACTCACAATTTCTAGAATCGGTATTTGCATCGTATATTTCAGCCTTATCTATGTTTTTTAATCCAAACTGCTTTGCGTTAATTGATATTGTCTCCTTATCGCCCACAAGAATTAGTTTTGCTATTCCCTCTTGTATAATAATATCTGCAGCTCGTAAAGTTCTTTCGGCTTCTCCCTCTGGCAAAACAATAGTTTTGTATTTTCCTTTAGCAGCGCTCTTTATATTTTCTATTAAACTCATTATGTTGATAATTAATGTTGTATAACCAATTATTGTATTTTTTATTAATACTACAAAAATACTTATTAGTATCTAATATAGACTTTAATAATAGTTAAAAATTAACAGTATTGAATTGTGTAATATCAATTGGACTATTGTGATTTATGGGAAAGTTGGAAAGGCTAAGGATTATAGGCAAAGTTTAATACAGCAAACACTTAACACTAGATGCTAGTCAATGAAAACTAGGCACTACCGTTTTTTTAAATGGAAAATTATGTATTTACTAAATAATGTAATAGTTACTTATTTTGTCTAATCGTTTAATTGCTTGGACTATTATTACTGTAAAGTAACCTTTTAGTATACAATTAAGCAGATTAAACAATATTTATCTATCTTCTTCTTCCACCGTATTTTTTACGACTTCCTGATTTTGTATATTCTTTTTTATTTCTAGCAGCACTTCCGCTATTTTCTTTCTTATTCTTTGCTTTTTTCTCATGAAATGCTCCTATAGGGACAGCATTTCTATTGCCAGTTAAGTAGTTTTTATCAACTCCTGAGCTTGGTTTTTCATCATCAGCAAATTCATTTGATATTACTAATTCTTCAGGAAGTTCACGCTTCTTTACAATTTTTCCCATAAGAATCTCTATCTGAGTATGATTCTCTTGTTCCATTTCATTAATAAATGATATAGCATTACCTACTTTGTCAGCTCTGCCAGTACGGCCTATGCGGTGCATATAGTCGCCAGGGTTTTCGGAAATATCAAAGTTAATAATATGTGACACATCATTAATATCCATACCACGAGCTACTACATCAGTAGAAATAAGAACTCTTACTTCGCCAGAGATAAATTTTTTCATGGCGTTCATCCTCGTATTATGAGCTTTATTAGAGTGAATAACAGCTGCGTTTTTCTGGTTTTCAGGAGTTAGTTCTAATAATAATTTGTCAGCTTGTTTCTTGCTTTTTGCAAAAACCATTACTTTACTCAAACTTGTATCTTCTTTCAATAATAATTGTAAAAGATTTGCTTTAGTATTAAAATTAGGGACAAAATACGCCGTTTGGTTAATCTTCTCAATAGGAGTGCCATGAGGAGCTATCTCTATATGCAAAGGATTATAAACGTAGCTTTTCATAAACTTAATAGCTTCATCCGACATAGTTGCAGAGAACATAACCATCTGTTTTTTCTCAGGAAGCATTTCCAGAAGATTAGTTATTTGAGTTCTAAAGCCTAAGCTAAACATCTCATCAACTTCATCAAAAACAACCTGTTTTATTGATTTTAAGTTCAAAATACCTGTATAAGCTAAATCAAGTAATCTGCCTGGTGTGGCTATTAATACATCTGTTCCATCATAAATATCTTGCTTCTGATTTTTCATATTCACACCGCCAAATACAGCTAGTGAACGTATGTTTGAATACTCACTTAGTTTTCGAGTCTCTTGAAGAATCTGTATTACAAGTTCATGAGTAGGAGCAATTATTAATACTCTGGGCTCACGTTGATTAGAGAATTTCATGGCATTCAGAATAGGCAATAAATAGGCGAAAGTTTTACCAGTACCTGTTTGTGCTATTCCTACTACATTTCGGCCACCTTTTATTGGTGCAAAAGCTTGCTCCTGTATTGGTGTGGCATAAACATAATCTAAATCTGTAATTGCATTTAGTAATTGCTTATTTAATCCTAATTCTTCAAAAGTCATTATTGGTATTTTTATTATGAGAAGCTTTATTTTGCGGTGCAAAGATAGTGTAAATACTAGTCTAAATATTGACTGTTTATTAGAGTTTAGGATCTCCATATTAATGGAAATATATTTTTGGTCTGTTATATTGTAATTTTATATATTTTTATGCATTATTAATTGCAGAAGATTTGTTGTGTATAGATAGTTGTAATCGGGTTAGATAAGTATATAAAAAGTTAATATGAAAAACTTAAGAGTTTTTTTTTCAAATACTATGTTGATACTATTAGTGATATCATATTTTGTTATTAGTGGTATAATGTACTTTGGAGAGGGTGGTCTATTGGATATTTGGAAGTTGTCAGGAATGTTAATCCCCGATCTTAGTATTAATCATAGTCAAGAATCACTTTCCGAAATGTTTACTAAGTGGGGTCCACAGGGCAGGTTATATTATATTAGATATCAATACCGCGATTTTATTTACCCCATAATTTATTCTGTACTTATGACGGGTGTTTTAATAAGGTTAATACGACCAGTATCTCCAAATATTTGGGTTATAATTCCTTCTTTAGCTATGATTTTTGATTTTGCCGAAAACTATTTCTTAAGAGTATTGGTTTATGATTTTCCAAATTTTATTCCAGAATATATCTCATATGCATCGCTTTTTTCTACTTTGAAATGGAGTTCAATACTATTTAGTTTTATATTAATTATTATTGCTTTAATTAATAGACGCAATAAATATGCTGCTCAAAATAAATAGCCTTATCTATTAAATATTGCTTAAACTTCAGGAATAGCCTCAATTAACTCTTTAGTATAGTTTGTCTTAGGATTATTGTATAATTCATCAGCTTCACCAATTTCTTCAATTTTACCATCTCGCATTACTAATATTCTATCACTCATGTATTTTACCACCGATAAGTCATGAGAGATAAAAATATATGTAAGTCCATATTCCTTTTTGAGTTCATTAAGTAAATTAAGTACTTGAGCCTGAACAGAGACGTCAAGAGCACTTACGGATTCATCACAAACAATAAATTTTGGATTTAAAGCTAGACTGCGTGCTATCACAATTCGTTGCCTTTGTCCACCACTAAATTCGTGAGGATAACGAGAATATTGCTCTGCAGTTAGCCCAACCCTTTCTAGTAATTCTATAACTCTTTTCTTTCTTTCAGTGTTATTCTTTAATATATTATGAACTTTCATAGGCTCCATAATAGCATCCCCAATAGTAATTCGGGGATTTAACGAAGAGTATGGGTCTTGAAAAATTATCTGAATTTCTTTTCTAAGGTTCCTAAGCTCATTTTTTGGAAGTTCAGAAAGATTCTTATTCTTATAAGTAACTATCCCATTACTAGAGGGAATCATTTGTAATATTGTTCGTCCAAGGGTAGTTTTTCCACATCCAGATTCACCCACTAAACCTAAAGTTTCGCCAGGGTAAACCTCAATATTTACATTATTAACAGCATTTACGACTGCTGTAACTTTGCCAAATATATTTCTCTCAGAAACAAATGTAGTACTTAAATTATTTACCTGCAAAATAGGTTCCGATGCGTATAGTTTTTTATGTTCAGTATCTCTTTGTCGCTGGCTTATAGCCTCAAGTTTTATAGCTATTTCTTTGTCATTCAGGTTAAGGTAATCGTTTACAGTTGGCAATTGTTTACTTCGTATTTCTGTTTTTGGGCGGCAATTAATTAGCCCTCGAGTATAAGCATGTTTTGCATTATTGAATATTTGTTCAATATTACCACTTTCAATCAACTCGCCACGATACATAACTAAAACGCGCTGTGCAATTTGAGCTATTACTCCCAAATCATGAGTGATGAATATTACACTCATATTATACTTCTTTTGAAGATTCTTTAAAATTTCTAATATGCGTTTTTGAACCCTCACGTCCAAAGCTGTGGTAGGTTCGTCTGCAATAAGCAAACTAGGCTTACTAGATATTGCCATTGCAATCATAACTCTTTGTTTTTGTCCACCAGAGATTTGGTGAGGGTAGGAGTTATATATTTTTTCTGGACGAGGAAGCTCTACGTCATTAAACAATTCAATTGCTTTTATTTTTGCTTCTTTCTTGCTTATTTTCTGATGCAATATTATAGCTTCAACAACCTGGTCGCCACATTTATATACAGGATTAAGAGATGTCATTGGCTCCTGAAAAATCATACTAATATCCTTACCTCTAATATTCTGATATTCGCTTTCTGATATACTACTAAGCTCAATGTTTTTATCTTCTGTAGGATAATAATTAATACTACCTTTTGGAAGTGAGGCCATTTTAGACAGAATTCCCATAATGGCCATTGAAGAAACAGATTTACCAGAACCTGATTCCCCTACAATACCAAGAATTTCTCCTCTATAAAGTTCAAAATTAAGGTTTTTAACAGCAGTGAAAATCCCATCCTCAGTTTTAAAATCTACTTGTAAATTGCTAACTTTAAGAAGAATTTCTTTATTATTATCTGCAGAAGTATTATTGTAATTTTGCATTTGTCAAAATTACAATAATTTGGACTAATTTAGATTATTAATAAATCAAAAATTATAAATACAATAATTTAAGTGAAAATTGACTTTTGATATATTGTTTACCTTGTAAGGTTTAATCATTGAATAATAAAGAATTACAGGATATTTTGACGCCAATAATTATTTCTATACAATGCTATTTTAATGATGGTTTAAACAAGCTATTAAACAAATAATGCGATTTTTTTTAATTGATTAGTCTACTTAAAAGTTATAACAAATACACTCTTAATAACTTTATTATCATAGATATATAATTGAAATATTTTCATTAAATTTGTTGTAATAATATATAAAGGTTAAGGGGGTATTAATATGAATAGTTATTACCCTTAAATAGATAAAGTTATTGATTATATTTAAAAATAAAGAAAATGATAAAGAGTTTCTTATTATTGATAATAGCTAGTATTATAGTTGTTTCATTTCCGAAAAGTTTACGAGCTCAAGAGGTAAAAGATGTGCTTCAAGATACAATTAGAGTATTGAGCGCTAATGATGAGCAAGTAGCTGAAAAAGAGTATAATAAAGGTGTTATATTGTTGCAAAGTAATAAATATAATGAAGCAATAGGTAGTTTTAATAAAGCTATTTCTATTAAGGTAAAATTTCCCGAGGCTTTTTATAATCGCGCATCTGCAAAGTTTTCAAAAGGTGATTATTATGGAGCTATTAATGATTATAACTCAGCAATTACGTTAAATGCAATAGCAAAATATTATTTGGCAAGAGCTATTGCTAATTATAAATATGAAGAATACTCTGGAGCAAAAGATGATTTGGAGAAAACCATTTTATTGGATAAAGGCAAATATCGTAATGATGCAAATTATTATTTTGGATGTGTATTGTTTGTAGAACAAAGATATGACGAAGCAATAACTCATTTTACTTTAGTGATTGATAAAGATAAGGAATATGTATATGCATACCATGATAGAGGTAGTTGCTATAAAATGCAAAAAAAATATCAGTTGGCTATTGACGATTATAAGAAAGCATTAGCAATTGATCCAGATTTAGCAATTGCATATAATAATATTGCAGCTATTGAGAAACTTAGTAAAAACTATGAAGGTGCTATTGCAGATTATACTTCTGCAATAAGTGTTGACAAGAATAATGCTATGGCTTATAATAATAGAGGTGCTGTATACAAAGAATTAGGGAAATATGATGAAGCTCTAGAGGATTTTAATAATGCAATAAGAATTAACCCAGAATACGCGATAGCTTATGGTAATAGAGGTAATCTAAAGTTTTCTAAACAAGAATATAAAGAAGCACTCTTAGATTATGATGAAGCTTTAAGACTTGATACAGAATATGGAATAGGTTATTTAAATCGTGGAATTTGTAAGGAATTACTTAGAGATGATATAGGTGCTTGCGAAGACTGGTCAAAAGCTGATGCTTTGGGAGTAACTGCAGCTGGTAATTATTTAAATGCACAGTGCAAGTAATTTTTAGTTTTTTATACTAAATAAAAAGTTCGAAATGAATTTTAGAGGTGTTGTTTTAGTATTTGTTTTAATCTTTTTGTCTGGGCTTAGTTCTGTGTCATTACAGTCTCAGTTATTAGATTTTGTATTTACTGAAATTCTTCCTGATACCATAAGCATAAGTGATCTGCCGTCGTCAAAAGTTGTAAGTAAAGATACTGCACGGATGATTAAGCGATATATTAAAAAAGGAGATGAAATCTATTATGATGAACTTAAACGATACGACTTGGCGGTATTACAATATCAAGAAGCTGTAAACCTAGGTTCAGATAATCAACATTTATTATTTCATATTGGGAAATCTTACTATAAGCTTAAGAAATATAAGCAGGCTAAACCTTTTTTTGAAAAAATGATTTTTGTGGATAGTATAGAAAATAACGAAGCTATATATATATATGCTAGATTGAACCATTTAGATTATAAGTTTGATACAGCCATCTATTATTATGAGGAGTATTTAAAAACTCTTAGCCCAGAAGAACTTAGTGAAAAACGTGAAGAAATCGCAAAGAAAAAGAAAGAATGTAGCTATGGTAAGAAATATGTTTCCAATCCTGTACATGCTTATATTGATATCTTAGGAACTGAAATAAATACTAATTATGTAGAGTATGGTCCATTGGCAAGTCTCAATGATAGTTTGTTAATTTTCACTAGCCGTAGACCTGGTAAAAAAGACAAAATAAGAGATCATATGGGAAGATATTTTGATAAGATATACTTTTCAGTAAAAGATAGTGTAGGAAATTGGTCGCAAGCAGAATTGATGCCTAAATCTATTAATACAGAAGAACATAGTGCTGCAGCAGGATTATCTGCTGATGGCAAAAAATTTATTATTTATAAAAGTGAGAATAATGGTGATTTATTTGTTTGCAACTATAAAAATGGTGATTGGAGTAAGGGCAAAAAGCTTAAAGGATCTATAAATACTAATAGTCATGAAGCTACAGCTAGTTATTCATATGATAGACTTACAATGTATTTTGCGAGTAATAGAAAAGGTGGTTTTGGTAAGCATGATATTTATATTGCTAAAGTAGATGAAAATGGTAAATGGGGAGACCCTGATAATCTTAATGCTTTAATAAATTCGTCTTTTGATGAAATATCTATGGTTGCTTTGCCTGATGGTATAACATATTACTTCACATCAAATGGTCATAGTTCTATGGGTGGTTATGATATTTTTAAAACCACATTTATTAATGGGAAGTGGGATGCTCCTACTAATTTAGGATATCCTATAAATACAACTGGTGACGATATATTATACAGTGTATCAGCAAATGGTGATTTTGCATATGTGGCTTCATCTCGTAATGATAGTAGTATGCACGATATTTATAAAATTACATTTGCTAATCCAATTAAACCATTGTTTGACGACATTGATGGTATTATGTTAATGGTTAGTAAACATGGGGCTGTTTTGCCTGAATGTGACGGACCAAAGAATATAAAGAAGCTTGATTTAACTGTTTTGAAAGGGACTATCTTTGATCAATTTAGCAAGGATCCTCTTTTTGCAACAATAGAATTAACAGATAACTCAACTAATAAAATTATAGCTACTTTTACTTCAAATAAACAAACCGGTAATTACCTTGTTTCTTTACCTACCGGAAAAGATTATGGAATAACAGTGAAAGTAGATGGTTATTTATTTCATTCGGAGAATGTTACTATAAATACAGAAGAAGGTTATAACGAAATAGTAAAAAATATACCTTTAAATATGATTGCTGTTGGAAGCAAGGTAGTACTTAATAACCTTTTCTTTGAAACAGGTAAGGCTGAGATATCTTCTTCTTCTAAAACAGAATTATATAATCTATTGAAGTTAATGAATCAAGTACCAAGTCTTAAGCTTGAAATTGCAGGACATACTGACTCTGTAGGTAAAGCTATTAAGAATAAAAGCTTAAGTAAAAAAAGAGCAGAAGCAGTTGTAGTATACCTTATAAAGAATGGAATATCTACAGATAGACTTATTGCTAAAGGGTATGGGGAAGATAAACCTGTAGCCTCTAATAAAACTAAAGAAGGAAGACAAAAAAATAGACGAACAGAATTTGAAGTAATAGCACGATGATGAAAAACAGATTTATACACATTTTGGTTTTAATGATACTGCCTTTGATGGTACTATCACAAAACGTAGAGTTTGAAAAAGGAAACTTTAAAAACGACAAAGGGGGGCTTAAAGTAGCCTTGCTAGATTATGAGGATGGAGATTATTTTTATTCTCTGAGTCCCGAAAATGCAGCTTTAGCATTGTCTTATTATCTTAAGGCATATGATTTTAATCCAAATAATGCTATGCTTTGTTTTAAAATAGGACTTTGTTATTTGGATTCTAGATTTATGGATAAATCCATGGACTTTTTTGATAAAGCAGAAAAGCTAGATAAAAATGTACATCCTAGATTAAAGTATTATTATGCAAAGGCTTTGCATAAAAATCTTCAGTTTGAAGAAGCAAAAGAGATGTATTCTTTTTATAAAGTTAGTATGCGGTCTGAAGAGGCTGATAAAATGCTGCCTTTAGTAAAAAGAAATATTGAAGAATGTAACTTAGGAATGGAGATGGTTAAGAACCCTCTTAATGTTAGTATTGTTAATATGGACACTTCTATAAATACACAATTTCTTGATTATGGTCCAGTAATTAATATAGATGAAAGTATTATGTTCTTTTCTTCTCGTCGTCCTGAGTCAATTGGGAGGAAACAAAGTGAAGTTGATTTAATGTCTTATGAAGATATCTATTATTCAGAGAAGAAAGATGGTGCTTGGCAAAAGGCAAAGAATATAGGAAAACCTATAAATACAAAATTTAACGATGGTGTTGTAGGAATAGCACCTGATGGAAATACCCTTATTATGTATCGTGATAAAAATGGTGGAGATTTATACTACTCTGAACGTCATGGAGATAAATGGGATAATCCAAAACCATTTCCAGAACCTGTTAATTCTAAATATCAAGAGTCTTCTGCATCTTTTTCTGCATCGGGTAAAAGATTATTCTTTGTAAGTGATAGACCTGGAGGATATGGAGAAAAGGATATTTATTATTGTGATATTGATGATAAAGGTAATTATTCTAAAGCTAGAAATTTAGGGAGTAAGGTTAATACAGAAGGTAATGAAATAGGTGTTTTTGCTCATGCTGATGGAAAAACTCTATATTTTAGTTCTAAAAACCATGAAGGTATCGGTGATTACGATGTTTATAAGGTAGAGTATAAGAATCATAGATGGTTAAGTCCTATAAACCTTGGCTACCCAATAAATACACCTAATCCAGAAGTGTTCTTCAGTATTGGAGCTTCAGGAAGAAATGCATACTATTCTAGTGATAGAGAGGGTGGTTTAGGTAAGCAAGATATTTACCATATTACTTTCTTAGGGCCAGCAAAGATCCCTGCATTTTCTGTAGGTGAGCAATTAATAGCTATTAATGATGCTATTTATATAGAAGCTAATATTGAAAATAAATTAGAAATAGAAGGAAGCCTATTAACTTTGCTTAAAGGGGTAGTTGTTGATGAAGATTCAAATAAACCAATTGAAGCAATAATTGAGCTAATTGATAATGAAGAAGGTAAAATCCTTGCGACTTTTAATTCTAATAGTGTTTCAGGAAAGTATGTTATTAGTTTACCTTCAGGTAAAAATTATGGTTTGGCAATTTATGCTGATGGATATCTATTTTATTCCGATAATTTTGAAATTCCTGAGTATGAGGTTTATCACGAGGCAATTCGTAATGTGAGATTGCAAAAGGTGAAAGTTGGTAGTAAAGTTGACCTTAGAAATGTATTCTTTGCATATAATAAATCTGATGTTAGTAATGCATCTAAAGTTGAATTAGATAGGGTTATTTCTATGATGAATAAATACAGTAATCTAAGCTTAAAGATAGATGGTCATACTGATAATATTGGTAGTGCAGGTTTTAATAATAAATTGAGTTTGCAGCGTGCTAAGGCTGTTGTCAATTATATTGTTGCTAAAGGAATAAGTAAAGATAGGTTTACTTATAATGGTTATGGTTTTTCTAAACCAAAAGCAACGAATGCTACTGCAGAAGGTCGAAAATTGAATCGTCGTTGCGAGATAAAGATAATTGAAAAGTAGTTTTTTGCAGATAAAGATATTACCTAAAAAACTATGTCAATATCTATATATTATATTTACCTTTTTACTACTTTAGCATTTGCTATTAATTCAATAAATCGTGGTTATGATATATAATTTTGCTGAATCAAACTCTTTAATTAATCAATTCATTTCTGAGATAAGAAATGTTGATGTACAGAATGATAGACTCCGCTTTCGTAGGAATATGGAAAGAATAGGAGAGGTGTTTGCTTATGAGATATCTAAAGTTTTAGAGTATTCTGCGCAAGATATTGAAACGCCTTTAGGAGTTGCTAAAATGAATTTAGTTAGTAATCAACCTATTATTGCATCAATAATGCGAGCAGGAATTCCATTACACATTGGTTTACTGAATTTTTTTGATAAAGCAGATAATGCTTTTATTTCTGCTTACCGAAGGCATCATAAGAATGGTGAATTTGAAATAGAGCTAGAATATGTTAGCTGTCCTAATATTGATGGAAAAGTATTAATACTTGTCGATCCAATGCTGGCGAGCGGTAAGTCTATGGAGTTATCGTATAAGGCATTAATGCGTTATGGAAAACCAAAGCATGTACATATTGTTTCAGCAATTGCAAGTACAGAAGGAGTTAATTTTCTTAAAAAAAATATAAATCTTAAGGATGTAACTCTATGGTTTGGAGCAATTGATGGGGAAATGACTGCGCAATCGTATATCGTGCCAGGTTTGGGGGATGCAGGTGATCTCTCCTTTGGCGAAAAAATACATTTAGATTAAATAAAGAAATCAATATAATTATATAATTCGAATATGAATGTTTTACTACTTGGCTCGGGAGGCCGTGAACATACTTTAGCATGGAAAATTGCTCAAAGCTCTAAATTATCACAATTATTTATAGCACCAGGTAATGCAGGGACTAGTACTGTTGGTACTAATGTAAATCTTAACCTTGCTGATTTTGATACAATGTTGGCATTTGTTGTAGATATGAGTATAGATATTATTATTGTTGGTCCAGAGCAACCTTTAGTTGATGGTATTTATGATTTTTTTAAGGCAAATGAAAAGACTAAAAATATTATAATTGTTGGTATGTCTAAAGAAGCAGCGCAACTAGAAGGAAGTAAGGAATATGCAAAATCATTTATGAAACGCCATAATGTACCTACTGCTGCTTATAAGAGTTTTGATTCTAATTCGGTAGCCAATGGAGAAAACTTCCTTGATACTTTACAATCGCCATACGTGCTTAAGGCTGATGGATTAGCCGGAGGAAAAGGTGTTTTAATTATAGATTCACTTGCTGAGGCAAAAGATAGCTTGAGTGATATGCTTTTAAATAATAAATTTGGAGAAGCAAGTAATAAAGTTGTTATTGAAGAATTTTTGTCAGGAATAGAGTTGTCTGTTTTTGTACTTACTGATGGTGAAAAGTTTGTTGTTTTGCCTGAAGCTAAGGATTATAAGAGAATTGGAGAGGGAGATACCGGTCTTAATACTGGCGGCATGGGTTCAATTTCACCAGTTCCATTCGCTGATGCTATTTTTATGGATAAGGTATTAGAAAAAATAATTAAACCAACAGTAAAGGGAATAAAAGCGGATAATATGGATTATTCAGGTTTTGTTTTTATAGGTTTAATGAAAGTTGGAGACGAACCATATGTTATTGAATATAATGTTAGAATGGGAGATCCAGAAACAGAAACAGTAATTCCTCGTATGAAAAATGATATTCTAGAGCTATTTCAAGAAATGAATAATGGTAATCTTGATAAAGTGAAGATGAATTTTGATAAAAGAACGGCTGCTTCGGTAATGCTTGTTGCTGGAGGATATCCTGAAAGCTATAATAAAGGAAATAGGATTTTTAATTTAGAAAAGATCTCTAATACAATTGCTTTTCATGCAGGAACAATTAATGATGATAAAGGTAACGTTATAACTAATGGAGGACGAGTAATTGCTCTTACTTCTTTTGGGAAAACAATTAATGATGCCTTAAATCTATCCTATAAAGCAGCAGATATTATTTCTTATGATAAAATGTACTATCGAAAAGACTTAGGAAAAGACTTATAATATGAAATTATGATTCTTAATATTTTTAATGGCAGAAATCATTTATTACAGTTATTTATAATAATAGCATATGCTGCATTAATTTATTTTATACCAGTTTCAATAGCAGATAGTAATGGATATAATCCGTTATACGATTTATTAATTAATCTAATAAGGGGAAATGGTGTATTAATTAAGCTGTTGTATATTATAATTACACTATCACCTATTATTGTAACACATATATTTCTCGATTATTTAGGTGTTATTGAACGTAAAAATAAGTATTTTCTATTTATTGCACCTCTATTAATGTTTTCAAATAAAGATGCATGGGTTATTAGTCCACCATTAGTATCACTTATACTAATTGTAATAGGTTCAACTTATGTTTTAAGAACTACAGAAGATGATAAGTCAATGTCAAAACTTTTTTCTGCAACATTGTTTTTCTCTATTGCATCTTTATTTTATTCAGTAGCTGTGTTGAATATTGTATTGTTATTAATAGCATTAAATATTTTTAAACAGTTTAATTTTCGAGATGCCTTAGCTATTATTATCTCTTTTACTTTGCCATATATTTATCTTTTTACTTACTATTTTGTGACGGATAGTTTTGTTGAAAATTGGAGTTATTTAGGAACACTTTTTAATAATATTGGGTTTGATGTAATTATTTTCGACACACCTTTTGAAACAGCCTTTGAGGTTGTACTAATATCAATATCCGTCTTTATTATTTCTACTGTTTTAGTAAATCAACGAAGTAATCTAATTCAAGTCAGAAAGTATGTTTCATTTATGTTTTTAGGACTTTTAGGAAGTATTATTTTACTAATATTTGCAGGAGATAATGCTGCTTTTCATTTTACAATTATATTATTTTTAGTAGCAATTTTTCATACAATGTATTTTGGAGGTAAAATTAAGGTTTGGGTTTATGAAGTTTTTATTTTATTATTCTTAGTACATAACTTATTTTTAATGTGGAGTATATATTATACTAATTAATGCTAAAGAAACGATATACAAATAATTTGATTGAAGCAGGGTGCGATGAAGCCGGCAGGGGGTGTCTAGCAGGCCCTGTAGTTGCAGCTGCAGTAATTTTGCCTGCTGATTTTGAGAATTATATTCTGAATGATTCTAAAAAAATGAGCGAAAGTAATCGTTATCTTCTTAGAGATATAATTGAGAAAGAAGCAGTAGCTTGGGCCATTGGAGAAGTTGATAACAATGAAATTGATAAGATAAATATACTTAATGCGAGTTTCTTAGCAATGCATAGAGCAATTGATAAGCTTATCGTTACTCCAGAGTTCTTATTGATTGATGGTAATAGGTTTAATAAGTATAAAGACCTCCCATACGAAACTATAATTAAAGGAGATGGTAAATATATGTCAATTGCTGCTGCGTCTGTGTTGGCAAAGACTTATCGAGATGATTTATTAATAAAAAAATCAAAGGAATATCCAGTTTATCAATGGGAGAAAAATAAGTCCTATGGAACTAAAGCCCATGTTGCAGCCATAGCAAAATATGGATATTCTCCTTATCATCGAAAAAGTTTTGTATTAAAAAAACAACTTAAATTGAATTTATAATTAATAAAATAGCCACTTAAATAATTATTTTTGTTAGTTTTGTAGACTTTATAACTGAACACATGAAAAAGAAAGAGATTAAAATAGAATATTTTGAGTATGATAATATTTCTGAACTAGATTTAAGAGATGTTACTTTAATTAATTCTGCAAAAGAAGCAATAAGAAGTAGTTATTCTCCATATTCCAATTTTTCAGTTGGAGCTGCAGTACGCCTTGCTAATGGTGAAATTATTATTGGAAGCAATCAAGAGAATGGAGCATATCCATCTGGACTTTGTGCCGAAAGAGTAGCTTTATTTGCAGCTGGATCTCAATTCCCAGGTGTAGCAATAGAGGCAATTGCTATAGCCGCAAATGCTAAAAATGGGTTACGTAAAGAACCTGTAGTGCCTTGTGGTGCTTGTAGGCAGGTTATGTTAGAGTACGAAAAAATTGGAAAAAGAAATATGAAAGTAATTATGTATGGAGAAAATGACTCATGTTATATTACTAAAGACGTAAAGTCAATACTTCCATTTGCATTTGATGGGGGTTTTCTCAAATAATTATTTGATTACCCTTCCTTATTATGTACAATTACTTTTTAATAATAAGGTGTTTATTATTTTATAATTATCTATTGTTATAGGTTATTGACTTTTATATTTCTAATTTAATGCTAAAATGATGGAGTGTTTTTTAGTAGTAATTCTAAAAACGCGCCATTTGTCACTCTATAAACTTCAAAACGCGCCAATAATCACAATAAAATCTTCAATATTTC
>Ga0164318_10002030_pt1 | contig 18551 bp, 12 predicted proteins | sample GuaBasSedimGuay9_FD_113734 | JGI IMG/M metagenome (GOLD analysis project Ga0164318, IMG submission 113734) | Subseafloor sediment microbial communities from Guaymas Basin, Gulf of California, Mexico - Guay9, Core 4571-4, 0-3 cm | ecosystem: Environmental > Aquatic > Marine > Hydrothermal vents... | reverse complement strand
AGCTCCGGGCATAAGTGAAACATTGCTTTTGCTGCTGTCCCGCCCGGCGGAAAAGCAGCTCCGAGCTTAGGTGGAACATTGCTTTTACTGCTGTCCCGCCCGGCGGAAAGGCAGCTCCGGGCTTTGGTGGAACATAGCTTTTACTGCTGTCCCGCCTGGCGGAAAAGCAGCTCCGAGCTTAGGTGGAACATTGCTTTTACTGCTGTCCCGCCTGGCGGAAAAGCAGCTCCGGGCATAAGTGAAACATTGCTTTTACTGCTGTCCCGCCCTGCGGAAAAGCAGCTCCGGGCATAAGTGAAACATTGCTTTTGCTGCTGTCCCGCCCGGCGGAAAAGCAGCTCCGAGCTTAGGTGGAACATTGCTTTTACTGCTGTCCCGCCTGGCGGAAAGGCAGCTCCGGGCTTAGGTGGAACATTGCTTTTACTGCTGTCCCGCCCTGCGGAAAAGCCATATACCCAGCAGAACGAAAACAACCTCTGGCAGAGCTGCCGCAAGAACAGGTTCCAGAGCACCTTTGTGTCCAAGGGTCTGACCGAATCTGGCCAGGGAGAAAAAGATAAATCCGAGGAGCACAGCAAGCCCTATACTGGTTGATTTGCCGCTTCTGGGGTTGCTTGTGGCAAGAGGAGCACCGACAAGAACCATTATCAGAGTAGAGAAAGGGAAGAACAGTGTAAGCCAGAACTCTACAAGGTCACCTGTGGGGTTTCCTCCGGCAGTTCTTATTCTTTCGATGTGTTCGCGGAGTTCAAAGATGTTCATCTCGGCAGCACTTTTTCTTCTGCTTCCGAAGTCTTCCGGTGTGTCCGCGATCTCAGGCAGTGGAAGTGTGTCATACAGAGTGAAAGACATCTCTCCAGTGGGAGAGAATCGCCTTTCCTCCGCAGTTATTGCCGTCCACACAGAGTCTATATAGGTCAATCTCTGTGCATCAACTCTTCTTGTTACTCTGAGGCTGTCATCGAACCATTCCACAATACCTCTGGAAATGGTTTCATGCTGTCCGTCGAAAAGACCTATTTCAACTATTGCCCCGTCAAGAGTTCTGTGGGCGAAGTCATTACGCATCAGGTAGTTAATCGGGTCTCTACCGTCAATTTCCACTCTCTTCACCTGGGTTTGAAGGTAGTTGGCATCAGCCATTACGAAGTCTCCCACCACAAGTGTGAAAACACTGATGAAAAAGCCAACTGCTATAAGGGGAAGGAATATTCTTGGAATCGAAACTCCGGTTGCACGCATGGCGGTGAGTTCGTTGTTTCTGGCCATTCCGGTAACCAGAAGAAGTGAGCAGATCAGCACGGCAATGGGAGTTACCAGAACAATTATGTACGGAAGTCCGTAGAAGTAGTAATGCAGAAACGTAGATACCGTAACATCCTTGTCAACCCATCTGCTGAAGTGATCAAAGGCATTTACAGTAACGAAAATCACTGTGAATGAAAGCACAGCCATGAAGATCATTCTAAGAAAATGCCACGTAAGGTACCTGTCCAGCAACTTCACTTCCGCTGTCTCTTTCTCTTGAATTTCTTCATCAGTTCTTTGAAGTCAGGCAGAGGGATAGGGTGCCCCTCACGCATGCTTCTGTAGGTGAGGTACACGCCCAGTGTACCCAGCAGAATGTTTGGAGACCACATTGCAGCCCATGCAGAAATTTGTCCTCTGTCGGCCAGCTGTTCCCCGGCAATGAGGAAGAAATAGTACACAAGAATGAAGATCAGGCTCATGGTCACGGCAAGGCCGGTGTTGGAGTTTTTTGAGGAGAGGCCAAGCGGTACACCAAGAAGAACAAAAACTATGCATGCAAAAGGAATTGAGTATTTTTTGTGTATTTCCACATTGTATTTGCCCATATTGCGCTGAAGGTTGGTCACCTGTTCGTTGAGAAGAATCAGGTCTGTGGATGTGCCGGTGAGCCAGGTCATGGTGTTTCTCAGCATTCTGGTGCTGTCTCCTGTGGCAACAGGGTTGTTCCCGTTGTTGAGAGAGACAAAAAAAGACTGTGCTACAGATGTTATACTGTCTTTCAGAAGGGTCTGTCTTGCAGCAAGGCTGTCGATGAACAAACTCATCTCCCCGGCAGACATCTCCCTGTCTCCACGGCTGTTCCTGTCGTGCCTTACCAGTTCCTCAGACCGGGCTATGTCTATTATGTAGGTTGAGAAGGAAGCATATCGATAACCGTTCTCCCTGTCTTTTTCGTGCATCTGTCCGTCTTCCAGAGTGAGCCTGAGGTGGTTGGCTCCCACAGGTTCCATGGTGCCCTCCATGGCAGTAATTGTTCTGGCGGGAGCTCCAGGTGTGCTGGTGTGGATGATAACACCGATCAGTTTGCCTGTAAGATCGTCCTTTTCCTGAACAAATATTCTGTAGTTCTCCACCTCATCAACGAACATTCCCGGTTCTATTCTTGCAGTAGGTCGCATGGTTCCAATGTCGAGCAGAAGATTTCTGGCAACATGGTTGGCCTCTGGAAGAACGCTGTTGTTGAACACCACAAGAATGCCTGCAATGATAAGGGCCACCAGCCCCAGAGGGAACATTATGTTGTAGATAGAGGCTCCACTGGCTTTCATGGCGGTAATCTCCAGATCACCGGAAAGCCTGCCCACTGCAATAAGAATACCAGCCAGAACACCCATTGGAATAACAACGGCGATCATAGAGGGAAGAAGAAGCAGGAAAATCTCCACCACATTACGCATGGGAACACCCTTGCTTACAATAAGGTCCAGAAGATCCAGCAGTTTGTCGAGAAGCATGATAAAAGTGAACAGACCAAGCGAAAGCAGGAATGGCGGGAAGAACTCTTTCAGTACGTATACTTGCAACTTTTTCATTGAATTCCCATGATAGACGCTTGCCTGATTGATGACTGACAGTGAATTATACCGATGTGGGGCTTGTCTGTCATGTTTGCTGGAACATGGCTCCTGCTGGTGGATACTACATTACGAGGTGAAATGAAAAGACTTTTAATTCTAGTACTGTTCTTTTTAATCGTCCCCCGAACCTTTGCAGCGGGTGGTGTGCGCAGCTTTTCGCTGATAGACGAGAATCCCGGTTACTGGTATCAGGATTCTCTTCCATGGCTGGTAAGTCTGCCGTCCACCCAGGTTGAGGTGTGGTCCAGTCTTGCCGGAAGAGGTATCAGTTATCGGTTGATGTACAGGGGATATCCTCTGACCGTATCAAGAACATGGTCCCTTTCGGGAGTCAGGTCACGGCTTATTGGATGGAGCACCTGGAAACAGTGGACGGAAACCAATGCCAGGAACGGCATTCGAAACAGCGGGTCAAGGGGGCACCTGCTTCCCACTATCTATCTGCCTATTTCCATGCCGGGGGTTATCAGTGATGCAATTGGTTCCGGGGGACAGCTGGATATTTCCGGACACCAGACCATTTCCATCTCCGGAGTCAGCCATATCTACCCCAACAGGGTTAATGTTGAAGGTTCAAGTACATCACTGTTTCCTGATCTGAAAATGGAACAGGATCTTCGGATCCGTCTTGACGGAACCATAGGTGAAAAGATCCATGTGGCTGTTGACCATGACAGTCAGAGACAGATCGGCTCCGACTACAGTGTCAGTCTTAACTACGATGGAGATGACGATGAAATAGTTCAGTCTATCGAGCTTGGTGATGTGAATCTGTCAATTACGGGTCCAGAGTTTATCAGTTATTCAATACCCCACCAGGGGCTGTTCGGGGCAAAGTTGATAGCGCAGGCAGGCCCACTGGATATTACAGCAATCGCAAGCAAAGAAGGAAGTTCTACTGAAAGTTCTGACTTTGTAGGGCAGGCTTCCCTGGTAAACGATTCAATTCTCGATATCCATCCGGCAAACAACTATTTTTTCAGGGCATTTCCTGACACTGTGTCAGCACCCTACATGGATCCGCTTTACATCCGCGTGTTTGTTGATGACGGTATCGGAACAAACAATCTGGAAACAGGTGCTGTGGAAGGCACCTGGTTTATACCAACACCCTCTGGTACAGACGAAACAGGGTCAGGATGGTGGGATGAACTCGAATATGGACTGGACAAAGACTTTGTTCTTGTGGATTCCGGCAGAACAATACGGTTTATCAGCCCGGTAAACGACAATTACACTGTAGCGGTGGCCCTTATAACTCAAGCTGGAGACACTGTTGGTGTTGCTCCACCTGGTGGGCCATACGACTTAAAGCTGATCAAGCAGTCCAATCCCCTTGCAACGGATCTCTCGTGGCAGTATGAGATGAGAAATTACTACTTCTTGGGGGCCAACAACATTGTAAGAGAGAGTTTCAACTGTGATATTTTTCTGCAGAGAGCCGGTGAGGATCCTGTATCAATTCAGGATGGAATTCCATTTACTCAGATTCTGGGGCTTGATACAAACGGTGATGGTCTTATGTACGATGAAGATGTTACCATGGACTGGGACAACGGGTTCATCATTTTCCCTGAGAGCAGGCCCTTCACAGACCCAGCTCTGGATTATCCAAACGCCGTTGTCTACACTGAGAAGAATCCGTCAATGAATCAGTCTCTCTATTACATGAGGGTCAGTTACAGAGCTGCTTCAACCACCTATTCACTGGGGCACATGGGTATTGTCGAAGGCAGTGAGAAAGTTACCCTTACAGTAGCCGGTCAGGCACAGACGCTGATAAGGGGTACCGATTACACAATAATTTACGAGGTTGGTCTGCTAACACTTATGGGTGAAGCGGCTGATCTTGCGCAGGATCCGGCCAACACGCTGAGGGTTACTTTTGAATATGTGCCTTTTTTCAGCTCTGTATCCAAGACACTTCTGGGGGCAAGGGTGGTTTACAACATGGGTGCCCACTCCTGGTTTGGCGGAACCATGATGTACGAAAGCGCCAGCTCCCCTGACGACCGGCCCAGAATTGGCGAGGGAGCGTTTGGAACAACTGTTTTTGATGCCGATCTGCACCTGGAGGCCAGACCGGAATTTCTTACAGACGCAGTGAACATGATACCGCTGGTTAATACCGAGGCAGAGAGCAGGGTAGTTCTTTCCGGAGAAATGGCAGTAAGTCTGCCTTCCGGGGAGAGCAAAGCGTGGCTTGATGATATGGAGGGATCCGAGTCTACATTCCCCATCGGGCAGTCGCGTTCGGCCTGGTTCTACTGTTCAAAGCCCATGAACGGTTCATCTCTGTTATTTCCTGTGGGGGAAGCCAGATGGTACAACCCGACAGACAGATGGTCACTTCACGATATTGTACCAGGAGAAACCGGTAACGACGCTCTTAAAAAGCTCAGCAGTGTTCTTCAGTTTGTTTTTACACCAGATTCAGACAATCCAGCCGGTTCATGGGGGGGATTTCAGAGATGTATTGAAAGGTACGGAGCAGATTTTTCGCAGAAAACACACCTCTCGCTTTACGTCAGAGCTACAGGCTGTGCAACCGGTGCAAACCTGTACATCGATCTCGGTGAAAGAATTGATGAAGACACCTACTGGCTTGAAAGGGTTGGAGATAACCTTGTCCGTCAGGCTAACGGCCAGCTTGATACCGAGGATGTAAACTCGGACGGAATAAGATCAACAACTGAAGACACTGGTCTGGATACACTGCACTCTGCTGATGAACCCGGGTACAGTTCCAGTAATCAGGATCCAAATCAGGACAACTACAGGTACGATGCCGGTGAGCCGCTCAGTACAAGATTTAATGCTATAAACAACTGTGAAAACAACGGAAGGCTTGATACAGAGGATCTCAACAGGAATGGTGTTCTTGACAGAAGCAACACCTTTTTCAGAGTAAGAATTCCTCTGGATAATCCGGATTACATAGTTTCCACCAGCCCCAGCGGCTGGATGCTGATACAGGTCCCACTGGATGATTCACTGCTGGTAACTGTTCCTTCCATGTGCACGGGAGATCCTACCTGGGAGAAAATTACCTATGCCCGCGTGTGGGCAGACGGGTTTACCCAGCAGGATACTCTGGAGTTTTACGATATGGGTCTTGTGGGCAACAGATGGGAACCCAACCGTATAACGCCGTGGGAAGAACCGGGTGTTCCAGTTGTGCCTGAAGAATCCTTTACGATTTCGGTTGTAAACAACCGGCAGAATCAGGACTACATCGATAACCCGCCTCCCGGTATTGACCCGGGAGAAGATCGTGAGGGTGAACCCAGACTTGAACAGTCAATAAGTCTGGACTGTTCCGAATTGCTCCCAGGTCATCAGGGTGTTGCCAGGCAGACCTTCTATTCCATAGAGAACTACACTCAGTACAGGTCCCTGAGTTTTCCGTACCATGGTTCGTCCCAGGGGGGAGAAGTGTTTCTGCAACTGGGAAGAGACAGCCTTAACTACTATGAAGTAACAGCGGATATCCTGCCGGGATGGCAGGTTGTAACCGTGGATCTCCAGGATCTAGTTGATCTTAAGGCACTTAGAGATCAGACTGAGGAGAACGAGTTCAGAGCCGGAAACCTTGCTGTTGTCGGAAATCCGTCGCTGTCTGAAGTAATGATGCTGGGATTGGGAGTAAGAAACACAGACCTGCCGGGTCTCACCAGCCAGGTCTGGGTTGATGACATTACCGTTAAAGGTCACTATCTGGAGCCGGGTAACGCCCACAGGGTGTCCGGTGATATTGACTTTGCTGATATGCTATCAATGTCCGGCGATTACAGAATGATTGACGATGATTTTCATGGTCTCGGAAAAACAAGTGGCACAGGTACCACAACTACAAGATACACTGCTTCGTCTACATTTAACCTTGACAGATTCACACCTCCTGTGTGGAACTGGCTTTTACCTGCAACCTACGCATGGAATCGAAATTTTACGGAGCCACGGTATGCCACCAACAGCGATATAAGGCTGGAGGGCGATGAAACATGGGCATATCGTACAGAATCAAACAAGTGGGATACCTCAATACAGTGGAGAAGAAGCGGTCGCTCAGACGATTTTGCCGGGCGGTATCTGTTTGACCCTGTTCATATCCGCCATGCCCTGGGAAGGGGCTGGGGCAGAACCCCAACCACCAGGGATTCCACAGAGAATGAGAATGTTACATTTACCTATGATCTCAGTCTTGGCAGTATGAGCCTGTTCCGTATACCCATACTGGAAGACATAAGGCTAAGGCCAACCAGAATCGGGTTTGGGGCAGGGTGGAGACGCGGAAGAAATGTGATGTATGACATCGCAAATCAGGACACGGTTCAAACAAGGAATGATACAGAACGCGTTCTTCTTACAGATGGCAACGTATCATTCAACCCCTGGAAGGGGCTTACTGCATCCTACAGCCTCTCTCTGCGAAGAGATATGTACTACCCGTGGGACGAACCCCGGACCGGAATAAACATTGGAAGAGAGGTTTCCAGAGATCAGAATGTCAGTGCCAGTCAGGAGATAAACTTCTGGAATTTTCTGAAGCCGAGAATCAGCTGGGATGCGAAGTATGGAATGGTCAGGTTGAGTCCCCATACATCAACAGGTGCGGATACATTAAGCAGCCCTGATGTCGGTTGTGATGTGACTGCAAGGCTTAACCTGAGACTGGGGCTTGCTCACTCTTTGAGATCGATAGCAAGGCTGCGTGACGAGCGGCTTGACGAAGACGCACTGCCGGGAAGTCCCAGGTGGCTGTTAGGTAAAATGGAGAGGTGGGCAGACAGAATCACCGATCCCAGCATCGTTTTCACCAGGTCACGGGGCAGTGACTACAACGATGTACCATTTATGCCTTCTTCCGGATACCAGTTCGGGTTTGAACCTGGTATCGGAGGGCTTGATCCGTACAACAGAACAACCTCAAATTCTATTCAGATTTCCGGAGGGTACAGGCCAACAAATACCATGTCTGTGAGGCTTGAATACAATGATTCAGAGAACAAGAATTTTTATTCCGGTTTCTGGAACAGAACTGACAACACAACATGGCCGTCGGCTACGGTATCGTGGAGTGGACTGGAGAGGTATGCACCTCTTGCATTTCTCAGAAGCGGCTCTATCAGCAGCGGCTACAGACTTGAAACAAGTACATCGTCCAGGGTAGAGGGGGACAGTCTTACTCCCGTGAGCAAATCGGAGACTTCCAGATGGAGCCCATTGTTGAGTTTTACAGGGTCTTTTGACAACAAGGTTCAGCTTACACTGTCAGACAACATGTCAGCCACGGAAACAAGAAATTACACTGGAACTTCTGCCGTTGTCCGTTCGGGGAACAATTCAGCACAGCTCAAGCTTACCTACAGTTTCAGTGCTCCTGGCGGGCTTGCAATACCTATTCCTATTCTTGACAGATTGAGGCTTTCATTCCGCAGTGACCTGACAACATCCCTGTCCATCACCAGATCGACCCTGAGAAGCGAAGTCACCGGAGGACAGGCAGGAGAGACACAGGTTCAATCAGACAAAACCGAGTGGCGCATCGAGCCTTCAGCTTCATACGATTTTGGAACGGTTACAGCCTCAATGACAGCCATTTACGGCTGGAAGAAAGACAAGGTTAACAACCAGTATGATCAGAAGGATGTTGGGCTGAATCTTTCTGTCACAATCAACTTTTAGTCCTGCTCTTGACATTCGCTCATTGTGATTAAAAGTTAGGTATTCGTGAGCTCTCACTTTTAGTTTTGAGGTAAGGAAGAGGTTTGAATGAAACTGGGCCAGATGTTGCTGAAAGCGGGGCTTCTGGATAAGGATCAGCTGGATAATGCCCTCGAACATCAGAAAAACGAGGGTGGAAAACTGGGTTACAACCTTGTCAAGATGAATCTTATCTCAGAGGATAAATTGAATGATTATCTTGCAAGACAGAACCGTATTGAGGCTATTAACCTGGAGGGGGTGGAGATCCCCCAGGATGTACTTAATCTGGTTTCTGCAAAACTCGCACTGCGCTATGAAGTTATTCCTGTGGAGAGGGACGGACGGAAACTTGTTCTTGCCATGGCAGACCCTCAGAATCTTTTTTCAATAGATGATTTGAGATTCTCTCTGAGTATGGAGATAGAACCTCATATCTGTGCCTCCTCCATGATTAAGCGGGCTCTGCACAAGTACTACGGGGCAACAGATGCGATTGTTCCTGTTGAAGATGTTGAAAAAGTAGATGAGAAAGAATCGGAGATGCTTGCCGCGGACGATGAACTTGTTGTCGGCGATGAAGCTTTCTTCTCTCTGATTGAGGAAGAGGAAGAGCAGGAGGACGAAGAAGATCTTTCTCTTGAGCTCTCTGATTCTCCTGTGGTTAAGCTGGTCAACAGTGTTATTGCTGACGCGGTTAAAAGGGGAGCCAGTGACATACACTTTGAACCGTTTGAGAAGTTTATAAGGATCAGGTACAGGATCGATGGAGTACTGCATGAAATAATGCGGCCCAGCAGAAAGTACAGACAGGCAATGGTCAGCCGACTAAAAATTCTGGGGGATATGAACATTGCCGAGCACAACCTTCCTCAGGATGGCAGAACGAAAGTCAGGGTGGGAGAGAGGTTTGTTGACATGCGTCTTTCCACACTGCCTACTCTTTTCGGGGAGAAAGTTGAAGTTCGACTTCTCGATCGTTCAAAAGTTCAACTGAACCTGGATGTTCTGGGATTTGATGAAGATACACTGTACCAGTTCAGGAGAGGTATTAAGCGGCCTTACGGTATTGTCCTGGTTACAGGACCCAGTGGCAGCGGAAAGACTACAACTCTGTATTCTGCTCTTACAGAATTGAACGATGTGGGTGTAAACATCATGACAGCAGAAAACCCTGTGGAGTTCAACCTTAAAGGTATCAATCAGGTTCAGATGAACGCGGATGTGGGGCTTACTTTTGCCAAGGCTCTTCGAGCTTATCTTAGGCAGGATCCTGACATAATCATGGTTGGTGAGATCAGAGATCAGGAAACAAGTGAGATTGCTATTCGTGCAGCACTTACCGGACACCTGGTTCTTTCTACTGCACACACCAATGACGCTCCAAGCACAATCAACCGTCTTGTTGATATGGGTACGGAACCCTACATGCTGAGCACCTCTCTGGTGAGCATCTGCAGCCAGCGACTGATAAGAAAAGTCTGCAACAACTGCAAAACCCCGGTTATGGTTCCCCGGGAAGCAATGCTTGAAGCTGGAATCGATCCCGAAAGGTTCAAGGGTATTACATTCTACGAGGGTACAGGATGTTCAAAGTGCAATCAAACTGGTTACAGTGGAAGAACCGGAATTTATGAGGTCATGCAGATAGATGATGAGATGCGTGCACTGATCGAGAGTGATGCCAACAGTGTGGATCTTGAGAAGGCCGCACTGAGGAAGGGAATGATCAACCTTCGTGAAGCAGCTCTTCGGAAACTTGAAAAGGGCATTACTACATTCGATGAGGTAATAAGGGAGACTGTTTCGAATGTATAACCGTCTGGCAATGGTTCTGTTGCAGTCCGGCCTGGTTGAGCAGGAAGATATAGACAGAATTGCCGGGGAGTGGGGTCCCGGTGAAACTGCACTGGCTGAAGCTCTTGTCCTGGGGGGACAGGTAACGGAAGAACTGATAACAGAGTTCCTTGCGGAAATCTACGGCATTGATCCAATTTACCTCAATGAAACTGGTCTGGATTCTAAAAATTCCTCATTGCTGAATGAGTCGTTTGCCAGGGAAAACCTCGTTGTTCCCGTGAAGGTAGAGGATAACACGTTGTTTGCTGCAATGGCTGATCCGGCCAACCTGTATGTAATCGACGAGATCAAGTTTGCAGCAGGCAAGGAAGTTGTTGTTTACGCATCTGCTCCGTCTGCTGTAAGAAGGGCTCTTGACGATGTTTACGGTCAGATAGATGCGCTGGTAAGCGTGGATGAAACTCTGGACGATTATGACGAGGACGAGGATTTTCTTGAACAGGTTTCAAGCCTTGAGGGCGAGGAATTTGATGATGAATTCGATCTGGAAGACGACCTGGTCGGAGAGTCTGACGCGCCGGTAATAAAATTTGTAGACGGCATGATTGCAAGGGCTGTTAGAACAGAGGTCTCGGATATACATATAGAGCCTTACGAGAAATACCTCAGGATCAGGTACAGGCGTGACGGTATCTGCACGGAAGTGTACAAGATCAACCCCCAGATGCAGAATCCGATACTGTCCAGGCTTAAAATCATGTCCGGTATGAATATAGCAGAGCGCAGGCGTACTCAGGACGGTAGAATAAAAGCAAAGGTGGACAACAGGATAATCGATTTCCGGGTAAATGCTGTTCCTGGAATTGACGGCGAAAAAATTGTACTCAGAATTCTTGACAGGGGAAATCTCCAGCTGGATCTCAGAGAGCTGGGATTTCCTGAAGATGCTCTGAAGGCATTTCTTGCCGGGGTTAACTCTCCGTTCGGTATTGTTCTTGTTACCGGTCCCACAGGCAGTGGTAAAACCACAACTCTATACTCTGCATTGAGTTCTCTCAACACACCTGCAGTTAACATACATACCGCAGAAGACCCTGTGGAGTACAACATAGACGGGCTTGTTCAGACTCAGATTGACTTCTCCATGGGTTACGATTTTGCAGCTGCCCTGAAGGCGATACTGAGGCAGGATCCTAATATCATCATGGTGGGCGAGATAAGAGATTTCGAAACAGCTTCAATTGCAATAAAAGCAGCCTTGACAGGGCAGCTGGTTTTCTCCACAATACATACAAATGATGCTCCAGGCACAATTAACAGACTTGTTGATATAGGAATCAAGCCATTTCTTGTTTCCAGTGCAGTCAGGACTATAATGGCGCAGAGGCTCGTGAAAACAATCTGCAAAAAGTGCAAAGAGCCTTACACGTGGTCGGACGCTGAGCTTCGGGAGGTTGGCATAGATCCTGCTGAGATGTCCGGGATTAAAACCATGCGGGGACGCGGATGCAAATACTGCGGAGGTTCAGGAACCAAAGGGCGAAAGGGCATATATGAGGTGCTTACCCTGGACAGAGAGCTGAAACAGGCTGTTATCAACCGTGTTTCCTCCACAGAGTTAAGGCTGCTTGCGGTGAAGAATGGTATGCGTACTTTGAGGATGGATGCCGTAGCAAAATTCAAAAAGGGTATGATTACCCTTGAGGAAGTTGCAAGGGTTACTGCTGACGATGAGGAAGATGTAAAGATTGCCGCGATGAACTGCAAACTGGAAAAACAGATCAGTTCTATTTCGCCATAGTTTATTTCAGGGCATGGCCCTGTGAAGGAGGGTAGTATGAACATAAAAACGCTCCTCAAGGAAATGATGGAGAGAAGGGCCACGGACCTTCATCTTACTGTTGGTGCACCACCGACCATCAGAATTGATGGTGAACTGACCCGTATGGAGTATGACCCTCTTACCCCTAATGAGACACAGTCACTGGTTTACAGTCTTCTGAAAGATGAGCAGAAAAAGCGCTTTGAGATGGATAAGGAGCTTGACTTCGCATTTGGAATAAAAGGGCTGTCGAGATTCAGGGCAAATGTTTTTACACAGAGGGGCTGTGTGGCTTCGGCAATAAGGGTAATACCCTACGAGATAATGGATTTTGAAGAGCTGGGCCTTCCCGATATAATTACCACTCTTGCGGATAAAAGACAGGGTCTGATTCTTGTAACAGGTCCGACAGGTTGCGGAAAATCTACCACACTTGCTTCTGTTGTCAGAAGAGTTAACAGCAGACGCAGGTGTCATATTATTACCATTGAGGACCCGATCGAGTATGTGCATCATCACGACAAGGGTATCGTAAACCAGAGGGAAATAGGCAGTGATACAGAATCATTTCAGAATGCATTAAGGTACCTTCTGCGTCAGGACCCGGATGTTGCACTGATAGGGGAGATGCGTGATAAAGAAACCATGTCGGTTGCACTGAACGTTGCTGAAACAGGTCACCTCACTCTGGCTACTCTCCACACAAACAGCACCTATGAGTCCATTAACAGAATTATTGATACATTTCCTGCATCCAGTCAGTCTCAGATAAGAAGTCAATTGTCGTTTGTTCTGCTTGGAGTACTTACACAGCAGCTTATTCCAAGGCAGAGGGGCATAGGCAGGGCTCTTGCGGCAGAGGTGCTTATATGCACTCCTGCGGTTAAAGCTGCGATAAGAGATGATAAACTGCATCAGATCTACGGTATGATGCAGGCTGGACAGAAGCATGGAATGCAGACTATGAATCAATCCCTTTTCAGACTATACTACAACAGAGAGATTACAAAAGCTTCTGCCCTTGAACAATCGGTTAATCCCATTGAGCTGGAGCAGATGATGCTTACCGGAAGAGATATTTTATAAAGGGGGGAACCTATGGCTGAATTTCAATGGACGGGGACTAACCGGCAGGGACGGACCTTGAATGGAACCATGGAGGCAAAATCCCGCGCCGAGGTGAAGGATCAGCTTGAAGCCCGAGGGATTGTTATAACCAACATCAAAGGCGGCTTCGACATGTCCACCTTCGGTGTTATCGGTTCCGGTGTAAAGTCCAAAGAGCTGTCTACTTTTACCAGACAGTTCAGTGTTATGATAAACGCCGGCCTTCCTCTTGTTGGCTGTCTGCAGATTCTTGGACGGCAGCAGGAGAACAAAGTTTTTAAAAACATTATTGTTGAGGTTACAAGCGATGTAGAAAAAGGAGGAACCCTGGCTGAGTCTCTGGGCAGGCACAAAAAGGTGTTCTCAGAGCTTTATGTGAATATGGTTGCTGCCGGAGAACAGGGTGGTATCCTGGACACCATTCTTGCCAGGCTTGCAGACTACCTTGAAGATGCAGCCTCGCTTCAGTCCAAAATTAAAAGTGCAATGATGTATCCGGTTGTGGTTCTGGTTGTTGTTCTTGTTGCAACCCTTGCCATGCTTATTTTTGTCATTCCCATTTTTGAAAAAATGTTTGAAGATCTGGGCGGTGAATTGCCTGCAATGACACAGGCTGTTGTGGATGCGTCTGATTTTGTGCAGCATAATATTCTGTTCATACTGCTCGGAATAGGTGGAATTATTTTTGCCTACAACGCCTACTACAAGACGAACAGCGGGGAGAAGGTTATAGATACTATTAAGCTGTCTCTTCCTGTGTTCGGGCAGATCAACAGAAAAATGTCTATCGCCCGTTTTACAAGAACCCTTGGAACACTTACTTCTTCAGGTGTTGCCATTCTGGATGGTCTTAACATTACGGCTAAGACAGCAGGTAACAGAGTGATAAGCGACGCTATCATGAAAGCAAGGGTAAGTATTTCCGGAGGAGAGAATATTGCCGGGCCTCTTGAAGAGTCTGGTGTGTTCCCAACGATGGTTACCCAGATGATTGCCGTTGGTGAGGAAACAGGCGGGCTCGATGAGATGCTGGTTAAGGTTGCTGACTTTTACGATGAAGAGGTAAAAATTCTTGTAGATGGTATGGCATCCACAATTGAACCTCTTATGATTGTTTTCCTGGGTGGATTTGTCGGTGCACTGGTGATTGCCATGTACCTGCCTATCTTCGACATGATTCAGACAGTCGGCGGGTAAACGGAACTCATGTTTGTAAGTAGAAGGCGCCGCACCTGGCTTCAGGTGGGGCGCCTTTCCGTTCTGGGAATACTTTCTCTTTCTGGTATTGTTACCATGCACCAGAAGGAGTTTACCATTATCTACGGCAGCGTGGCTGCTGTTGCGTTTCTAAGTTCATTCATAGCCAATTACTACATGAAGAGGAACCCGGCAAGCAGAAAGCCTTACTGGTTCCTGCAATTTATCGATTCATTTCTTCTGAGTCTGGTTATTTATGTCAGTGGTGGTGTTGATGGCCCGTTCATGCCTTTTCTGGTTGTTCATGTTTTGGCTTACGGGTTCTATCTGGGTGTTTCCGGGGGGCTCGCAGCAGCCGGAACAGATATCTTTCTTGCCACAGGATTTTCGTTAATCGCAATAAATGTTCCTGGGCTGAAAACAACACTCAGTCCCCTTCTTGCAACACTGGTTCAAAGCGGTTATCTGAAACTATCTCTTACTTATATAGCACTTCGAATAGTAATTAACGGGCTTCTGCTTGTGGCTTCAGGGATTGCTTCTGGAATGCTAGCCCAGTCTCTGTATACTGAAACCGGTCACCTTCAGAGGGTGTTAAACAACCTTGCAGAGCTGAGGGCAAGAAGCAGACACATACTGGACAATCTTCATGACGGTGTTGTTGTTGTTGACGCGAATGGAGATGTTGTCAGCAGCAATCCGGCGGCCGCTGAACTGCTTGAAACAGACAAACCCATGCTCGATTCTCAGCTTGGTGAAATAGTCAGAGGGTTTCTTAAAAACAAAGATTTTCCACCAAGGATAGATATCATTATTGACGAAAAAGTTATTGAATGCAGATTCAGCCACTACGGGGATACTGGCGGAGCTATTGTTATTCTTACAGACACCACAGAACTAAGAAATTCCCAGGCTGCCCTTGAGGAGAGAGACAAGCTTTCCCTGATAGGAAAGCTAAGTGCTACAATGGCCCACGAAATAAGAAATCCACTTGCCTCAATGAGTGGCGCTGCTCAGATTCTTGCCGGTGGTGATCTCGACCGCGAGAAGGCTAATCAGATGGCTTCCCTTATAGAGAAGCAGTCCAGAAGGGTATCTGAGCTTATTGAAGGTTACCTGTCTCTTTCCAGAAGCAGCTCAGATTTTCCATTCTCAAAAATCGATGTAAGCGGTGTGTTAACAGATAGCGTTGAAAGTGCCATGCACGGTTTTGCTGGAGGTGTTTCTCTGAAAATTTCCCGATCAGACACAAATCCAATGGTGTTTGGCAACAAGGTGCGGCTCAGTCAGGTGTTTCTTAATCTTATTCGAAACTCTGTGGAAGCTTTAAGCAGCGTGTCGGAGCCTGTGGTAACAATTGAGATATCGAATTCGGAAGATGGCAGGTTTGTAAGTATTGTTGTCAAAGACAATGGTTCTGGCATTCCAGAAGATTTTATCAATAAAATATGGGAACCGTTCAAAACATCAAAAGATCACGGGACAGGTCTGGGGCTTTACATCGTGAAAAAAATAGTGAATGAGCATAACGGTACAATAGTAGCGGAGAATTCAGATCAGGGGGGAGCTGTATTCATCATTAGACTTCCAGTTGCAGGGCAGGGTATGTATGGATAGAAAAGATCTTTCAATTCTTCTGGTTGATGACGAAGAATCAATGGTGGAATGGTTGAGTATTCTTCTGGAACAGAGCGGGTACACTGTAAAGAGTTTCTCCCATCCGGAAGAGGCACTGAAGTGGGGTGAGTACAATGCTGTTCATGTACTTATTTCAGACATAAGAATGCCTGCAATGAGTGGACTTGAGCTTTTTGCCAGGATAAGGGAAATTCACCCTGACGCAGCCGGAATTCTGATGACAGCATTTTCCAGCATCGATACAGCAGTAAAGGCTGTAAGACAGGGAGCTTCCGACTATCTGTTAAAACCATTTAAAACCAGCCAGATGCTTGCCGCAATAGAAAAAGCCGTTCAAGAGAAAAGGCTGACAGCGGAAAACAGAGCACTGAAGCAGAAGCTGAGTAAAGAGTACAACTTTCAGGGAATAATCGGAAAATCGCCTTCAATCATCAAGCTGCTGGAACTGGTCAGGAAAGTTGCCGACCAGCCCAGTACAGTTCTGATATCCGGCGAAAGTGGCACAGGCAAAGAACTTATAGCAAAGGCTATACACAACAACAGCATCAGAAAAGAAGAACCTTTCATTGGCATTAACTGTGGCAGTCTCTCTCCGAATCTGCTTGAGAGTGAATTGTTTGGCCACAGAAAAGGGTCATTTACAGGGGCGTACAGAGACAAAGAGGGGCTGATGATTGCCGCCGGCAGGGGAACGCTGTTCCTTGATGAAATAGGTGAACTGAACAAAGACCTCCAGGTAAAGCTGCTCAGGGCTATTCAGGAAAGGCAGGTACGGCCTGTTGGAGATACCGCAACAAAACCATTCAAAGGCAGGCTTATCTGTGCCACTAACAGCAATCTGAAAGAGATGGTTGAACTGGGCACATTCCGCCGGGATCTGTATTACCGGCTGAATGTCCTGCCTCTGTATGTTCCACCGTTACGGGAGCGAAGAGAAGATATCCCACTTCTGATAAAGCATTATCTTGAAAATGGCAACTATCCGGGGAAGGCGTTTTCACCGGAATCCATGGATGTTTTCAAACAGTACAGATGGCCAGGCAATGTGCGGGAATTGCAGAACATTATCGAGAGAGTCTGTGTAATGTCCAGCACAACAACGGTTCAGATAGATGAGCTTCCCGAATTCCTGTCAGTCAGTAAAACAAACAATGCTGTTTCACCAGAGAATCGTCCCTTTAGCAATGATGTGTCTAAACTTCCAATGCTCTCAGAGATTGAGAAAGCATGGACGTTTTATGTTCTGGAGAAAATAGCAGGAGGCAGGAAGCGGGCAGCTTCAAAGATCCTGGGCATTAATGAAGCAACACTTCACCGTCGTCTCGAAAGGTACAAAAAAGAGGACCAGAACTAATGTCTTGCAGAATGCAATACAATCACATTGTAAATTATTCAAACAGCATTTTAGTTAACTCTCAGAGCGGTATGGACTGCGATCTCTATGGCACTCATTATGCTTTTGTAGTAGGTGAGTGTCATTGATTAACCCATTCTCTTGAAAGGAGAATACGATGAAGAAAGGTTTCACCCTCATCGAGCTGATGATTGTGGTGGTGATTATCGGTATTCTTGCCGCTATCGCGATACCCAAATTCAGCGATGTTTCCGAGAGTGCGAAGCGTAATGCTTGCCGTGCAAATATGCGTACTATCGCCAGCCAGGAAGTTATCTACTTTGCTTCCAACAACAGCAAGTATGGTACTCTTGCCCAAATTGATATGGCTGGGGTACATTGCCCCACAGCAGGATCGGGCACTGCCTATACTTTAACTGTTGCCTCAGCTGGTGGAGTTACAAGCACATCAATAACAATTACATGCCCTGCTACTGATTCCCACGGTAATATAAACAATGGTGTAGCATCTTGGATTGATTCTAACTAGTAGTCTTGTTACTAAGTAGAGGGGCTGTAAAAACAGCCCCTCTACTTGCGTATGGCCCCCATTTACATCTTTAAACTGTAGTTTTGGGATTGAATCGTAGGTAACTCCGTGGTGTGTATTCGGTTTGATGATTCTCAACCTTCACGTTACTGGCTACAAATTCAAGAACCGTTACACAAGCCTGTTCAAAATAGGTTTTCTGTGTTGAGATAAGAAAATAGGACTCCGTCCGTCAATGTGGTGTATGAACACCAACGCATTCAGGCACTATTTCTTCAATCTCAGTTAACTGTTCCACCTCCTCAGGCAGTTTGATATCAATCGACCTGAGAGATTCCTGATTCATGTATCTTCTTCCCGATATCCAATCCTCATGCTGTTCCAGTAAACTCACATTCATCACTACAATTCTGTAAATCTCCGTAATATCATTTTACCTGAATTTTGAAATTGAAACGCCAGAGAATTTTCTCTGGGATTCATGTTGATCTGACGAACCTTCTCTGATTT
>Ga0164318_10002029_pt1 | contig 18552 bp, 11 predicted proteins | sample GuaBasSedimGuay9_FD_113734 | JGI IMG/M metagenome (GOLD analysis project Ga0164318, IMG submission 113734) | Subseafloor sediment microbial communities from Guaymas Basin, Gulf of California, Mexico - Guay9, Core 4571-4, 0-3 cm | ecosystem: Environmental > Aquatic > Marine > Hydrothermal vents... | reverse complement strand
TTTCTTTCGCTGCCACCAAAGCAAAGGGAATAAAGAAATACTGCCCAAGGCAAAGCGGATTCCGTTATAGAAGAATGGTGGCATTTCTTCCATTCCCAAGCGTTGGGCGACAAATCCCCCACCCCAAATGATGGCGGCTAAAAAGAGCATGGCGTTGGATTGGATGTTTTTTTGTTTCATCTAGTTCTCAATCTCAACATAAATCCGTTTATTATCTTTGCCTTTGCTCTTATAATCTACCACACGGATATGACCGACTTCCGAGGTGTTTTTGACGTGAGTTCCGCCATCGGCCTGGAGGTCTAAACCCTCTATCTCCACGATTCTAATTTCTTGGATAAATTTGGGGAGTAAGTTGATTTTGGTGCGAATTAAGTCTGGAATTTGGAAAGCTTCTTCGCGGGGGAGAATGCGCCAACTGACGGGGCGAGCGTTAGCAACTTCAGCATTGATGGCGGCTTCAATTTCCTCTACTAATTCCTTGTGCATAGCAGCGAATTCAAAATCCATGCGCCCTTTGAGAGGTTCCATGTTACCGCCGGTAACGGATGCGCCATAGTCACGGAAAATCACCCCGCACAGGACGTGCATAGCGGTGTGCGTGCGCATGAGCTGGTATCTGCGCTCCCAATCGAGTTCGCCATGCACGGGCGTGCCCACATCAGGCAGAGGGATGTCTTTTTCGAAGAGGTGGCATGTCTCTCCTTTGATTTTTTTAGCACGCTTGATGGGATAGGTTTGGCCGTCAAAGGTTAGGGTTCCAAAATCGGCGGGCTGTCCACCTCCGCCGGGGAAGAAAATGGTTTGGTCAAGGACCACACCATGGTTTTCTTCGTCTGCGGCAATTATTGTGGCATTGAATTCTTTTTGGTAGCTGTCATTGTGATAGATCGCTTTTGTCATAGGAAACTCCTGAGGAATATGAGGGGATTGAGGGGTCTGGGGGGTTGAGGGAACAGAAGAACTAATCCATCAATTTACAAGTCTCCATTCTACCACTCTTGTTCTCGCCAATATGGCACCTTGCTCGAAATGGCACAGATTTCTTAGCATTAGCCACTAATCTCTGATTTTCGCTCACCCAATCTCCCATCCACTGATATAATTGAAATATGGCAAAAAACACCTCCCCACTCGTTATTGGCATTGCCGGTGGAACCGGTTCAGGGAAAACCACCGTAGCCAACCTTATCCTCGAACAAGTTGGCGCAGAAAAAATAGCCTTTTTACCCCATGATGCTTATTACAGAGACATCAGCGATCGCACTCAAGAGGAACGAGCCAAAGTTAACTTTGACCACCCCTCGGCCCTCGAAACAGAGCTTCTCATTGAACATATCAAACAACTCAAGGCGGGAAAAACCATCAATCTTCCCAGCTACGACTTCAAAACCCACACCCGCACAACGGCCACAATCCCCATTGAACCGCAACCCGTCATTCTAGTAGAGGGAATTTTAATCTTCGCCGAACCCGAACTCCGCCCCTTATTTGATATCAAAATCTTCGTTGATACCGATGCGGATATTCGCTTCATCCGCCGCCTGCAACGTGACATCAACGAACGGGGACGCACCTCACAATCCGTCATCAAACAATATTTAGAAACCGTCCGCCCCATGCACCTTGAATTCGTAGAACCTTCCAAACGCTACGCCAGCGTTATCATCCCCGAAGGCGGTCTCAATCAAGTCGCCTTAGATATGGTAGTCGCCCGCATCCAATACATGCTTCAGGAGTAATCGTGCTAACTCTAAAAACCGCAGATACTTACCTCGAAAACCACCTCCAAGAAAATCTAGCCGAACTTGCGGAACTATGCGCCCAACCCAGCGTGGCGGCTCAAAACTGGGGGATGGAAGAAACCGCTCATTTGGCGGCAAAGATGCTCAAAAAGCGCGGCTTCACCGTAAAAATAAAAGAAACCGAGGGTTTTCCCGTTATTCTAGCAGAACGCAAAGGCCTCAGCGACAAAACCATTCTCTTCTACAACCATTACGACGTCCAGCCCGCCGAACCGCTAGAATTATGGGATTCTCCGCCTTTTGAACCAGAACAACGAGACGGGAAAATGTACGCCAGGGGTGTAAACGATGATAAAGGACATTTCACCAGCCGGCTTTTCGCCATAGACGCCATTCTAGCCCAGGGCGAAGAATTGCCCTGCAACACCAAATTCATCCTTGAGGGCGAAGAAGAAATCGGCAGCATCCATCTCCCAAATTTCGTCAAGACACACACCAAAGAACTAGCCGCGGATGCCTGCATATGGGAATGTGGCGGCGTAGATCACCGGGGCGTTCCCATGCAATATTTGGGATTGCGCGGAATATGCTACGTAGAACTTTCTGTAGAAACCGCAACCAGTGACGTTCACTCAGGGCTGGGGGGTTCCATTTTCCCCAACGCGGCCTGGCGATTAACGTGGGCCTTGCACAGCCTCAAAGGTCAGGACGAACGCATCCGCATCCCTGGCTTTTACGACCCCATCGTCCCCCCTTCCGCGCGAGATAAAGAACTTCTCTCTGCGCTCCCGCCCGTAGCCGAAGAATACAAAACACGCTATGGAATAGACCATTTTCTAAAAGGTCTCACCGATGGCCTTGAACTCCGTACAGCGGCAGTTTTTGAGCCTACTTGCACCATATGCGGGTTGACCTCTGGTTACCAAGGCAATGGCTCTAAGACCGTACTCCCCGCCAAGGCATCTGCCAAAGTGGATTTCCGCTTAGTTCCCAACCAAACCCCCGCACAAGTGCTGGAACAACTGCGTACCCACCTAGACGCGGAAGGCTTCCCAGATGTAAAAATCAACTTTCTGGGCGGCGGCCCCGCAGCACGCACCGACCCAGACGATCCTTTCGTGAAATTGGTGGTAGACACCGCGAAAGAGGTCTACGGCGTTCCCATGGAAATTAGCCCCATGATAGGCGGCTCAGGGCCAAATTATGCTTTTGTACATTATTTGAATCTGCCAGTCGTTGGGGCTGGCATCGGGGATCCCGGCTCCAATGCTCACGCGCCCAACGAAAACATCCGCCTTGACCTTTACTTGAAAGGCGCACAACACATAGCGCGGATTTTGGAAGCATTTGGAAGGTAGAGGATTTATCTCACCACAAAGGAAAAAGCAAATGCGTTGTCTCGTGAAGTTATCGGCGCGGCATACGAGGCATTGCCTTCAAGCGACAAATCGAACCGCCAATTCGATATAAAGGCTTGGAACTCTCGGTTGGTTATCGCATGGATATTGTTGTAAGTGATTTGCTCATCTTGGAGCTAAAATCAGTTGAAAAGCTAATACCAATCTACGAGGCCCAATTGCTCACTTATTTGCGCTTGTCGGGTATTGGGTTGGGGCTTCTTTTGAATTTCAACGTTCCGGTTCTAAAGCAAGGCATCAAGCGGTTAGTACAGGGATAGTTTCTTTGTGAGCTTAACATTAAACTTTGTGCCCTCCGTATCTTTGTGATGAAATACAAAAAAGGAGTTAAAACCATGCTAGTCGGCGAACGAATGTCACAACCAATTATTACTACTACCGCCAATGTCCCCATCCCAGAAGCGCACAAGCTGATGCGAGAAATGAACATCCGCCGCATTCCTGTTGTAGATGAAAAAGGGAGATTGATCGGCATCATATCTGACCACGACATTCTCAATGCTTCCCCCTCCCCAGCAACTTCGCTAAGCATTTGGGAAATGAATTACCTCATCAACGAAATTAGGGTGAAAGACGTCATGACCAAAGACACTCTCACCATCAAAGAGAATGACACTATTGAAAAGGCCGCCCGCATTATGGCAGATAACAAAATAGGCGGATTGCCCGTCCTGCGCGGTGATCACCCAGTAGGCGTAATCACCGAGACAGACCTTTTCAAAATCTTTCTGGAATTGATGGGGGCACGCGACCCGGGCGTACGCATCACCGCACTAATTCCCGAAAAAGTTGGAGAATTAGCCAACCTTACGCAAGCCATCTCAGAAGCGGGCGGCAACTTCATAGCCTTTGGGCAATTTCTTGGCGAAGAATCCACCAATCGCGAAATCACATTCAAAGTAGCCGGGATTGATGAAGAAACATTAAAAACAATTATTGCGCCTTATGTTGAGAAAGTGAAGGATATTCGCACAGAGTAAGAAAAACAGGGGACTAGGAAATTAAGAAACTACCCAACTACCAAACTACAAAACTATGACCACAATCGTTGCTATTGACCTTGAAACAACCGGCCTAGACCCCGCAAAAGACAGAATCACCGAAATAGGGGCGGTGAAATTCACTTCCTCTCGCGTGGAGGAAGAATGGAGCACGCTTATCAACCCTGGGATTCGGATTCCGTCAGAAATCACCAAATTAACGGGGATAACCGACTCGATGGTGCGTAACGCGCCCTACATAGATGATGTCCTCCATGATTTAGAAGCTTTCGTTGGCTCTGCGCCAGTGTTGGGACACAACGTCCAGTTTGATCTCGCGTTCTTGCACAAGAACAGTGTTTTGCTTTCGAACGAAGGCATTGACACTTACGAAATGGCCTCGATAGTGATGCCCACAGCAGAGCGTTATAATCTACGCGCCCTAGGGCACGCAATGAGCGTGCTGCACAGGGCCACGCACCGCGCCTTAGATGACGCCAGGGTAACACAAGCTATTTTCGTTGATCTTTACGCGCAAATAGCAAAATTGCCCTTAGATTTATTAGCCGAAATTGTTCGTTTAGGAGAAGGCATAGCCTGGAATGGAGATTGGCCTTTTCGCCAGGCGCTGCGGTATAGGCTTGAAGAAGCAGCCAACACGCCGGGTTCCAAGACAAATCCATCACCGTACAGCAACCCCCTTTACAATATCCCCACGCCCGAAGAGGCTCCTCCGCTTGAAACATTAGAATCTCCCCAAGAATTAAACATCCCAGAAGTTGCCGCTATTTTAGAGCCAGGCGGGCAATTTTTTAAGCACATCCCCGGCTACGAACACAGACCAGAACAAGTAGAAATGCTGCGCTCTACGGCTGCCGCTATTTCGGAAGGGCGTCATCTAATAATTGAAGCTGGGACAGGGATTGGAAAAACGCTGGCTTATGCTATTCCAGCGGCTTTGTGGGCCACGCAAAATAACAGCCGAGTGGTAATTTCAACCAACACTATCAACTTGCAAGACCAACTCATTAACAAAGATATTCCCGACTTACAAAAGGCGATGGGCATTGACCTGCGTGCCACGGTGCTGAAAGGACGAGCCAATTATCTTTGCCCCCACAACCTAGAAGCGCTCCGCAAACGCGGCCCAAACAACGCCAACGAGATGCGGGTATTATGCAAAATTTTGGTCTGGTTAGAAGAGAGTCAATCGGGAGACCGGGGGGAAATCAATTTGAATGGCCCCCAAGAGAAAAGAATTTGGCGGCAAGTTTCCGCGGATAATGAAGGCTGCTCCGCCGCGGGATGCCTAAAAAGAACGGGGGGACGTTGTCCTTTTTACCAAGCGCGTCAGGCCGCCCATACAGCGCATTTGCTCATTGTCAACCACGCTTTGCTCTTGGCAGATGTGGCAACCGAAAACCGCGTTCTCCCCGCTTACGATACTCTAATTGTAGATGAGGCTCACCACCTAGAATCGGCAACTACTAACGCGCTCAGTTTTTACGGTTCGCAAGCAAATGTTAGGCGCGCGTTAGAAGCCATAGGGGATGAGCGCAAAGGCGCTCTGGGCTGGCTGCTGACTTTCGGAGAAAAATTGCTTAAGCCAGGTGATTATGCGGCGCTGGGCACTTTGGTGGGATCGCTTACCACACGAGCGTTTAAGGTGGAAAGCCGCGTGGATGAGTTTTTCCATGCCGTGGCATCTTTTCTGAAATCTCAGCGTGGCGGGCAACCTATGGGGCGTTATACACAACAAGAGCGAATTGTCCCCGCTACGCGCACGCAGCCAGAATGGGAGACCATTGAAATGGCCTGGGATGAGGGGCGGCTGGCTCTGACAAATCTGCTGGAAGAAATGCAAAAGTTATGGGACGCAATACGTGAACTGCTTGATATAGACCCAGAAGAAGAGTCTAAAATAGAATCTCTGCTGAATAGTTTGCGCGAAGCTCACCTCGAATTATACGAATTCTTCGAAAATGTAGACGCGATGGTCTTTGAACCCGATCCCAATATGATCTACTGGGTAGAAGCGCATCCCCAGCGGCAGTACGTTAACCTGCAAGCCGCACCATTGCATATTGGAAAGCTAATGGAGAAGTACATCTGGTTTGAAAAACGCGCTGTGATCCTCACCTCGGCAACGCTGACTACAACGGGATCTTTTGATTATATTCGCAACCGGCTTCAGGCTACAGACGCAGAGGAGTTAGCTCTTGGTTCTCCATTCGATTATGAAAACGCGGCGCTGCTGTATCTGGTGAATAATGTTCCAGAACCGCGCGACAGTCATGGACATCAACTAGCGTTGGAGCAAGGCTTATTGAACGTCTGCAAGGCGACCGGCGGACGCACGTTAGCCCTTTTTACCTCTTACGCCCAGCTTCATCGCACCGCAAACGCCATTACGGGGCCATTGGCTCAAGAAGGCATCATTGTCTACGAGCAAGGCAGCGGCCCTTCGCCTCACTCGCTGGTGAAGAGTTTCCGTGCCGCCAAGCAGGCCGTGCTTCTGGGAACGCAAGCATTCTGGGAAGGAGTAGATATTCCCGGCCAAACGCTTTCGGTGCTAGTAATAGCCAAGCTCCCCTTTGCTGTGCCATCAGATCCCATTGTCGCCGCCCGCTCAGAGACTTTCCAAAACCCTTTTCAAGAATACACGCTTCCAGAAGCTATTCTACGCTTCCGGCAGGGGTTTGGGCGTCTAATCCGCTCCAAATCTGATGTGGGGGTGGTGATAATTATGGATCGCCGCCTGTTGACCAAACGCTACGGGCCTATGTTTGTCAACTCTCTGCCAAACTGCACACGACGGCAAGGGCCGCTGGTGAATTTAACATCAGAGGTGACGAGGTGGATTGGGGTTTGAGAATGGGAGAGGCTAGGGAACTAGGAAACCAAGAAACTAGGGAACGAACAAGCTAAACAAATCCATGGGGTCGAAATGCCGAAACGTGCCACTAGTCCGCCAAAATTCGTACGTATCCAACTCCTCTTGAGTGGCATCCGCGTAGTAACGAGCCATATTTTTGAACACCGTGCTAGGAGGGCCAAAGCGCGTTTCAAAATGCAAATGAGAAACAACTATGTTATACCCTGTTTTGCCCACTTGCCCCAAAGTCTGTCCACCTTCCACGCGCTCGCCAAGAGCAACTTTTGGAGCCTCTTGAAGGTGCGCGTAAAGATGGTAAAGTGATTCTCCCGGCTGAATATCCAACCCCAGAATAATCTCTTCAGGAAGCTCATTATACGCCGTCTCGAGCATAACCATATTCCCATAAGGAAACTTACCAGCCTGCGATGACGCCACCTTCCCCGAAAGAATGGCATTAATAATCTCGCCCTCAATAAAGTCCCGCTCCTCCCCGTGATAATAACAAAAATCCACCCCCTGATGGCGGGCATCATCACCAGGAGGAGGAGGATCGTATGGAGACGAAACAATATCAAAGAGTTGTTCTATACTATGCTCGGCCAAAGGGGAATGAAGTTGTATGGCTTTCTTGGGGAGAGAAACGAGCGTTGGGCTGGGAACTGGCGTGGAAGTTGGCGGCAAGGGTGTTGCTGTCAATGTGGGCAAAAGCAGGGGGGCAGGCGTGGGAAAATTAACAAACGTGGTTGCCGTTCTGGTAAGCTCCAACGTAGGCACCTCATCCACGCTAACTACCGACAAACAACTGGTCAGGGTTAAAATAACACTAACAAGAAGAGAACACGTCCAGAATTTCATAGCCTCAAGTATAACATGGATAAGAAATTTGATTAACGACATCCTCACACAGAAAACCTTTGGGGTTAGAGAATCAAAGGATTCAAACGAACAGGAAGAGCACAACGTAAAATCTTGTCTGGCCCAAAAATAAGCTCATCACGTCCAGCCTCAAGAATTGCTTAATTTTTTTGATAAATTACGCTGCCATCAGTTTGTTTTGTGTTATACTTGTGAATATTGTATTTGCTATCAAAATTGCAAACAATATCCAAGCGGGGAGTATTTTATAAAACTACTATTAAACACGGCACAATATAGAAAAGGAGGCTAATAACATCTAAAAACACCATCTCTCAACCTAAACAAAAGACGTTCAGTATTTCATTTAAGGAGATATATATGCATTTCAAAAAGAAGCTTATCATTTTTAATTTGCTTACGGTCGCCGTATTAGTGGGCAGCCTGATGCTTACCCCCGCAGCACAAGCTGGGGAAGAAAATCCCCCTATTCCTGACCACCCAACAATCCCCGATGGACATTTTGAATTACTACCAGATGATGTAATCGCGAAATTCCAGAACATGACTGTGGGAGAGTTCTTGGCCCTAAACGGTGGGTACGTTCCCCACGCACTAGAAGACTATGTAGAAACCAACACGGCAATAACTGTGATAGTGGAAATGGAAGATGTTCCCGTCGCGAAGTTATTTGCCATGGACCATAACATGTCCGCGTTGGCTCAGATGAGTCACTCTCAGAAGCTGGAAAACGCCCAAGCTCCTGTGGCTCAATACGTTGCCGCTCACGGTGGCACGGTTATTGACCAATACACCAAAGCCTACAATGGTCTATTAGTACACACTACTAAAGACAAATTGCCGGCTCTGCGTGAATTGGCTGGAGTCAAGGCTATTCACCGCGCTCCGGTTCATTACCCGGCTTTGGTTGACAGTCTTCCCACCATTAGAGCCGATGAAGTGCAAGCTCTAGGTTTTGATGGAACAGGCGTCACTATTGGTGTTATTGATACCGGTGTTGACTATACCCACGCCGCCCTTGGTGGCAGCGGAAACCCTGCTGACTACACAGCTAATGATCCTGACATTCTTGATGGCGGGTTCCCGAACGCTAAAGTGGTAGGTGGGTACGACTTCGCTGGTACAGACTATGATGCGAACAGCAGCCCCATCCCCGTGCCCGATGACGACCCTCTAGACGAACACGGCCACGGAACACACGTATCATCCACCGCCGCTGGCCTTGGCAGCACTGACGTTGGCCTTGGCGTTGCCCCTGGCGCCACAATTTATGCTCTAAAAGTCTTTGGAGCAAGTGGAAGCACAAACCTAACCGCTTCTGCTATTGAGTGGGCCATGGATCCTAATGGCGATGGTGATGTTTCTGATCACTTAGATGTCATTAACATGTCCCTTGGTTCAGACTTTGGCCCCGCTGATGAGAACGACCCCGACATCATTGCCGTTCAAAACGCAGTAGACGCTGGCGTAGTTGTTGTAGCTTCATCTGGCAACTCAGGAGATACCTCTTATATCACCGGCAGCCCCGCAGCGGCTAGTGGCGCTCTTTCGGTAGCGGCAAGCTACTCTATGAATGAGACTGGCCCTTACGTTGATGATGGCACATACTCTTATCTCTACCAACCCCCCGCCTTTGATGGTGACACAGGGCATTACACTGTTGATACCACTAAAAATCTTTACTACACTGGCGTTGGCATTGACCCTGTCTTAACTGCTGAACTATGTGGTGATGTCAGTGGCGCAACTGCTGACCTAACCGATCAAATTGCGCTCATTCAACGTGGTAGTTGTGCTTTCTCTGAGAAAGTAGAAAACGCGGCGTCTCTCGGAGCCGTAGGCGCAATAATCTTCAATCATTCACCGGGACGCATCACCATGGCTGGCGATCCAGTCACTATCCCGGCTGGGTTCGTTTCCGACGTTGACGGCGCGGCACTTATTCCATCCCATGGATTGCCCGTAACCGTTTCCGCCGAAACTACTACAACCTCTCTCCCTCGCACAGTAGATATTGCAGATTTCTCCTCACGCGGGCCTCGAGGCTTTGACTCTCACCTGAAACCTGAGATAGCAGCCCCTGGCGCGTTAGTTTACGCAGCCAAAATGGGTGGCGGAGAAGCAGCAACAGGCATGGGCGGAACCTCTATGGCGGCCCCGCATGTCGCGGGTGTAGCAGCCCTAATACTTGAGGCTCACCCAACTTGGGGAGTAGAAGCTGTCAAAGCGTCTATCATGAACTACGCTAAAGACTTGGATGACTTCTCACCAGTCCCACGCGTGGGCGCTGGCTTAGTGGACGCCTATAAAAGTGTGACCAACGAAGTATACGCGATAGGTGACCCTTACCTGGTCAGCTTGAGCTGGGCCTTGCAATATATGAGTGATGACACCTTCACCAGCACCAAAACTGTCACCCTTACCAATGACACTGCCTCAGCCATAACCTACGACATAGATTGGGATTACGATGCCTATTCATGGGGACCAATAGATTTCAACTATCCTGCTAATGTAGTTGTGCCCGCAGGCGGGACAGAGACAGTAGACGTTGAATTGGTAGTAGACGTCGCAAACGACATGATTAGTGCGTTTGGCCTCTTAGAAGAATACAGTGGCTACTTCACATTCACGCCTCAAGTACCGGCTAGCCCAGAGGTGGTCATCTCAGCAATGACACCAGACGCACTTCGGCTTCCGTTCTACCTTATCCCGCGCCCATACACTGAGCTAACACCTCTATCCGCAGACCTAACGCTAGACAGGTACGGAATGGAGCACGCCACTGTAGAAATGCAACACGCCGGGCCTATTGACTCCCAGCTATGGGGTTTCCCTGTTTTCATCAAAGATACAGACGAAGACACCCAGCTAGATTCAGGAGACCTACGCCTGTTTGGATTGGACTATGGTGGAGTTGGCGGCTATGGTGACGAGGTTGTGGCAGCGTTTGACACCTACGGAAGTTGGCACACACCCCAGCCTTACTTCACTGAGTTTGATCTCTACATTGACATCGACCAAGACGGATGGGACGACTATGTGTTGTTCAACTACAACTACGGCGCCCTCACCGGAGGTGATGATAATGATCTGTGGGTAGTGGCCATATTTGACCTTTGGGGCGGGACTCTTGACCTTGGCAGCCCTTACCTGATTTGGACAGACTACAACGCCGGGCATATGGAATGGTTCTTGCCAACAGATTGGTTTGGACTTGACCAAGTAGGGAGCGCTGGTGACACTGATTTCGCTTACGATCTAGTTACCTTTGACTATGAAGGCAATGTAGACTTTGCAAATCCTGGGCAGTTTGATGTCGCGCATCCACCACTAGCGTGGATACCCAGTCCTGGAGAACCTTGGAACCCAGGCCCAGACGCCCCAGAGACAGCTTATGATATCTATGTCTTTGACTATGAAGGATACCTCTACAGTCAACCTTTGGGCTTTATGCTGGCCGACTACGCTGGATACCCCGGGGAAGGACAGGCCCATTATTGGCCGCTAACCGTAGAAGCTCCCGAGGTGTACGCAGACTTTGATGGTGACGAAGACACAGATGTCGCTGTCTACCGTCCCTCAAACGGAATGTGGTACATTTCTGGGCAAGTTCCCACGAAATGGGGAATAGCTGGTGACATCCCCGTTCCCGGCGACTACGATGGTGATGGAGACTCCGATATCGCGGTCTATCGTCCCTCAGTCGGAAACTGGTACATCAAAGATCAACGTTGGATAGATGCCGGATACCCAGACGACACTCCTGTACCATGTGACTATGATGGTGACGGAGCTACAGACATTTCGTTGTACAATGCCGCTAGCGGGAACTGGTATGTTAGAGGAGATGCTGGAGGAACTGTTACTGCAATAGGCCTACCGGATGATATCCCCGTCCCCGGCGACTATGATGGCAATGGCACTTGTGACATTGCGGTCTACCGTCCCTCAACCGGACAATGGATTATTGATGGACAAGCCACAATTCAATGGGGCTTCCCAGATGACATCCCCGTCCCAGGCGACTATACTGGCGATGGAGCAACAGACGCCGCCATTTACCGCCCCACAACAGGGCAATGGTATATCTTGGGCCTCGGCAGGGTTTCATGGGGCTTCCCCGATGACATCCCCGTCCCCGGCGACTATGATGGTGATGGGTTAACAGACATTGCAGTCCTGCGTCCCTCGAACGGAAGATGGTACATCATGGGTCAAGGCAGCGTAAAATGGTATCGTGCTGGCGACTATCCGTTACCAGTACGCGACACCAATGCAGATGGCGATCCTTATCAATAGGAGAGTGTGAAATCGCATAGGTGAACGTTAAATCACCAAACCCCGCCCTTGGAAGCAAGATGAGGGCGGGGTTTTTTGTTTAATCGTAATCATTGCCGGAATCGCTTTTTGCGGCGCGGTATTATTAGCACTCACCTGGATAAGGCATCACTGTTAACAAAAAACAGCCAAGTGGAAATTTCACTTGGCTGTTTCTATATTTTTATCTTGTTAAGTTAATTGTTACGCACCGATCGTAATGAACTCACGAAGTTCTCCAAAAGATTTGGAGCCAAGGCCTTTTACCTTGGTCAAATCTTCCAGTGTTGCGTATGGCCTATTTTCAATTATGCGTTTTGCCAATGCCGGGCCAACTCCAGGCAAATCAATTAGCGCAGCAATATCTGCTGTATTAACGTCCGTGAGCGAAATTTCCTCGATCGCTTCAGTTTCTTCAATCTCCGATGTCTCTTCAACTTCAGTTTCTGGTTTATCTTCTTCAGTTTTCACGGGCGTCTCAACATCTTGAGATTCTTCTGCCGCTATGGACATATCTTCAGTTTCCGTTACTGGCTCACTTTCTTCAGTTTTTTCGCTCTGTTTTTCGTCTTCCATCATCCAAGCGAGTTGCTCATCAATAGGTACACGGCGCATGCTTAAAGAAACTCGCTCACGATCAGGGTCAATGCTCAAAACGCGGACTAAGACTTCGTCACCAGCTCGAACAACGCTCTTCGGGTCTCCCATATTGGCATAACCCAATTCACTGACATGCACCAGACCTTGCAATCCCTCTGGTAATTCAACAAAAGCGCCAAAGTCCAATACTGAGACAACTTTGCCAGCTACCAAATCCCCATCACTGTATGCTTCACGAAGCTTTTCCCAAGGATTAGATAATAGGGATTTGCGACTAAGACTTACACGTTCGTGTTCAATATCAATTTCAACAATTTTAACTTCAATGTTATCACCAACACTGAAATATTTTGAAGGGTCGTAAACGCGGTCCCAAGCGATTTCAGATTTATGCACTAAGCCATCAACGCCTTGTAAATCAACAAAAAGTCCGAAATCTACTACGTTGACAACGCGGCTCTTAATGATATCGCCTACAGACAATTCCTCTAATCGCCTTTGGCGTTGTTCTTTTTGGGCAACACGAGCAGAGAACACCAATCGGCGTTGCTTGCGGTCAACTTCAATGGCTTTCAAAGGAATAATCTCACCAATCATCTCGGCTTTGATTTCATCCATTTTCTGTTGTTTGGCTCCACGCCGCAGGGCAGGAATATGAGAATTAGGCACAAATCCGCGCAAGTTCTCAAATGTGACCAACAAACCGCCTTTGTTCTGCTCAATAACTTCTAGCTCAAGAATATTTCCATCACTCAAACATTTCTCGGCCGTTAACCAATTCTCGTAGGAAATTCCATGATTAAGAGAAACCAAGAGATCATCATCTCCGACCGGTGTACGGAAGACGCTAACGTGAACCTTATCGCCTTTCTGCAACTTTTCTAGAATCTCATTATCAACCTTATCGAGATCTTGACTGGTAACAATAGCATCGCGTTTTAACCCAACATCCAGTAAAATTGAATTTTCTCCAATATCAAGAATTTCTCCCTGTAATATATCCCCCTGCTGTGGGCTTGCAAAATCGTGATGCTCAATAAATTCTTGGAACCAACCTGGAGTCTCGCTATTTTCCTGATTCTCAACCAATTGAGTTCCTAACTCTTTTTCAGTAACAGTTTCCATAAAACTATTGTCAAGCTCCCGTACAACTAATCCAAACACTTGCCAACAAGAAGCAAGTTTAACAAAATAACTTGTCTAACATAAACCTAGCTGCCCTCAAATGGCGGCAGCTAACTCAGACCGTACATTTATGCAAAGAAGTGTTGCAAATTTTCAAGCGAGGCAAATTATCCCAAATTTCATTCAGTTTGTCAAACATCATTTAGTAATCAGGCATAAAAACATACCCAACGCCCCATCTTGTATGAATAAACTCCGGTTTATTAGGGTCAACTTCAATCTTTTGACGCAACCGGCTAACGTGAGCAAACAAACCACGCCGAGATCCAGCTTCAGGCGAATCCCAAACCTCTCCAATCAAACGTTCATACGATAACACCAAACGAGGATGACGCGCCATATAAATTAGTAATCGATATTCAATAGGCGTTAACTCCACTCGCTCACCCCGCGCCCAAACCTCGCGAGTATCAAAATTAATGCGCAAGCCAGATCGGCTAAATATCTCATCATTTTGAACCACCTGTTCACTCTTCTGACGCCGAAGCAAAGCTTGCGTCCGAACAAGAAGCTCATCAGAAAGGAACGGTTTCGTAAGATAATCATCCACCCCTGCTTGGAAAGCCGTCACCAAATCATCCATAGAAGTTCTAGAGGTCACCATCATTACTGGTATCGTAGACCAACGCCGAATACTGCGACATACGTTCAAACCATTTATATCTGGCAATAGCCAATCCATTAATACTAGGTCAGGTGGAGATGTTTGCATAATATCTAACGCGCTCATGCCGGTTGGAACCACCTCAACCTCATAGCCTTCTTTTTGAAGAATAGTTCGCATGACGCTCTGACTATCAGGTTGATTATCAACTATCAATATCTTTTTTGCCACTTCTGTTTGTTGCGTAATACGGCGGCTTGCCATACGCGCATCTGTCTGTTCGGGCAAAACCGGTAATGTGAAAATTACTTTTGCTCCCTCTCCGAACTCAGGCAAAGGATTTTCTATCCATATTTGCCCGCCATGAGCTTCAATAATCTCCCGGGTAATAAAAAGATTTAATCCAATTCCCTTTTTTCCCGCGGCAGAAACGGAACCACTTTTCGCAAAAATCGTTTGCTGCTCATCTCTGGTGATCTCAAAGCCAGGGGACTGCACAGAAATCTGCACCCAATTCTCCATTGTTTGCGCTTTAACTTTTAACAAACCGGGCGCCGGCTCAACTGAGATTGCTCCTTGGAAAAGCATATTCAAAACTTCCTCAATCCGCACAGGATCAACTCTTACCAAAGGAACTTCCAGAGAATGCTCAAATTCTAAATTAACTTCCGGCCACCTTTCCGCACTGCGCTCCAAAACTCCCTGGAGCAAAGATAGAATATTTACTGACTCTGGGCGGAGATTAAACTTCCCATTCTCCAAGCGAAACAATGCCAAACTCCTATCGACTTGCCCAATCAACTCATCCACTGTTTTCTCTATAGATTTCAGAAACTCGGCAACCATTTCCCGTTCCCACTGCTGATGATGCACCAAGAGAGCAGCCGAACGACCCTTAAGAGACGCAAGAGGCACTCTAATATTGTGAACTATATCTTGCAACAAATCCCCTTGCAACCCAACGTGACGATTCGCATCAGTAACATCTTGGAGCAAACCACCCCATCCATAAAGAACCCCTTCTCCATCCCAAACAGGAAAAAATGTAAGCGACCAATGAGCCATTTGTTCATGATTTACAGAAAAATCAACTTGTGGATTACGCTGAACAGTCAGAATAGCTGCAAATAATTCGCGCCGGATTACATCAGGCTCCACTGAAAATTCAATCAAACTGGCAAACAATTCTTGATAAGGTTTTGCCAAAAATGTTTCCCCCGGCGTATTCAAAAAATCCTCCAGAGCGCGATTCACCCGGACGATTTGCTCCTCCCCCGCGACAAGAAACACTCCTACTGAAAGATTATCCAGAAGAATATTCCCGTTTTTCAACCGCGGCTGGTATTCTTCAATACCACATAAATTTGATATTTCCGTATTTTCGGCCATGTAAAAATTCTAACACTCGCAATTTGCCCCGTCAACGTAAATACTTCGCAAGATATTAACCATTGCCTGTAAACATTTTGTAAGAAATTGGCGGTATACTGATTTGGATTGAATGATATTGTAGCCAACTAAAAATGGCTGAACATTCATGCACGATGATAGAAATTATTCAACACAGGGTGAGTTATAACAATCTCACCCTATCTCTTTGAGTTAGACAAAGAAAGGATGTGAGAAAATCTTGGCTGTTAGAGTCGAACTGCGACCAAATGAATCGCAAAAACAATTGATGAGACGATTCCGTAAAAAGGTATCGCGAAGCGGCGTTTTAAGCACCATCCGCCGCAAACGTTGGTTTATTTCCAAAAGCGAGTTAAACCGCATTCAACGCAAAAAGGCTATTCGTCGCCGAAAGCGCCGCGTGACAAAGAAACACCAACACGGAAGTCATCACCGCCTTTACTAAGTCGCCTACAAACGCACCAAAGTAGAACACTTAGAGAGCATCGAAAAGACCACAGAAATAGGAACAGAGGTATGCATGCCTAAAAAAGATGATAAAGTGCGTGTAGAAGGCACAATAATACAGGCCTTGCCAGGCACGCAATTCAAAGTAACACTAGATAATGGTCATGAGATACTAGCGTATCTCTCCGGCAAAATGCGAAAGTACTACATTCGCGTCCTGCTCGGAGACCGGGTCACTATAGAAATGTCTCCCTACGATTTGACCAGAGGGCGGATTGTATACCGACACAAAAAGTTCCAACCCCCCAAGCCAGCAGAATCATAACCTGGTAATTTGTTCAGCACAACGCAAAAAGGGGAAATAAGCATAAACCTAAACACAGGGACGGTTCGCATCTTAACCGTCCCTGTTACGTATAACTAACCTCATAACTTTTCATCAGTTTTCATAAGTTCCCTTCAAAACTATGACAAGAAAAATAGTTGCCTCCATCGAATCTCGCAAAGAAGAAACCACCGCCAAAAAGATTATCCCGCCAAGCACACCACAAGGATATATCGCTTCCGATGACATTCAGGACTGTTTTTCGGATAACAAAAAAGATGCTGCGGGGTTAGAAAAGGTGTTTTCCGTTTTTCCAGAGGAAGATATCTCACGCCCAGGGAACACATTCCCTGGTAATGGAAAGAATAAAGGCTCGCAAAAAGACAAAGTCTTCGAAGAAGAAACCGATTCAAAAGATTCTCAAAATATTGCTACTAACGATCTGATTGATTTGTACTTTAAAGAAGCAGCCTGCGTTCCACTCCTAAATGCAGAAGAAGAGAAAGAGCTTTCCAAACGAATTGAAAGAGGGCGATTGGCGCGCAAAGAATTAGCACACGGCAGTGCTAATACTTACCGCTACCAACAGCTAAATAAAATAATTGAAGATGAGTGGACAGCTTTAGAACAACTCATCACAGCTAACTCGCGCTTGGTCATTAGCATAGCGAAAAAATATGTAGGACGCGGAGTATCGTTCCTAGATCTAATTCAGGAAGGAAACATCGGACTAATACGAGCGGCGAAGAAGTTTGACTACTTGAGAGGATACAAATTTAGCACCTATGCCACTTGGTGGATTCGACAAGCCATTACAAGAGCAATCGCCGACCAAGGGCGCACTATCCGAGTGCCAGTTCACATGGGAGATAAAATTTCCAAGATGTTTCGGACGCGAAATACACTCAAACAATCACTTGAACGCAATCCCACCTCTAACGAACTAGCCAAAGCTCTTAACACCTCGCCAGAAGAAATAGAACACCTGGTTCGCATTGCTCATCACCCACTATCTTTAGAAATGCCTACAACAGACGATGGCAATACTGTACTTGGTGACTTCGTAGAAGACGACAAAACTCCATTGCCAGATGAAATTGTTACAAAACATCTTCTTAAAGAACACTTAGAAGAAGTCATGGAAATATTACCTCCCAGAGAAGTTCAAATACTCCGTCTAAGGTATGGAATGCCTAATGGTGAAAGTCATACCCTTCAAGAAGTAGGCCAAAAAGTAGGCGTTTCCAGAGAGCGTGTCCGCCAAATAGAAGCTCAGGCACTCCGCCGGCTAAGACAACCCTGCATACAAAATATTTTACAAGATTATCTAGGAAAACAACACGACTAACCATCAATATATACTTACAATAAATATAGGGGCATTTGTATCCAATGGCTCCTACCTAAACAGATACAGAAAAAATTGCTCCTTAAAAAGATACCCGCTTTCTTTGTTTTGAAATGCAAACTCCGAAAGCCTTTTCTTAGAAAAAAATATGTCTTAGTATCTGTATTCCTCTGTTTGGGAGCACTAAAAGGTTGTTGGAAAAAATGTAAAAAAAGAGACCTCCTGTTAGAATAGAAGTCTGAAAACCAATCTAGCTAACAGGAGGCTCAAAATGAATTTTAGCACAAAAAAAGTACAAGCGATGGGAAAAGCTCTAGCAAAAGAAATGAAACGATGCGGATTTAGCGCTAATGATAATCTGTATGAAGTAGAAAACACGATGCGTGAACTCCAACGTCAAATAAGTTTAGTGGGGT
>Ga0164318_10002028_pt1 | contig 18559 bp, 11 predicted proteins | sample GuaBasSedimGuay9_FD_113734 | JGI IMG/M metagenome (GOLD analysis project Ga0164318, IMG submission 113734) | Subseafloor sediment microbial communities from Guaymas Basin, Gulf of California, Mexico - Guay9, Core 4571-4, 0-3 cm | ecosystem: Environmental > Aquatic > Marine > Hydrothermal vents... | reverse complement strand
GCCCATTGGTCATCGCTTAAATTACTTGAATATGTTGTCATTTTTATTAAGATTTTAGTGAACCTTAATTATCTGAACTTATTCTTGTAATAGCGGTGACTTTTCTTTTTGTTATTCACATAGTAAAGTTAATTTCTCGTTTTTAGACAGCTTCTCAGGAAAAATATTATTTTTGTTAAACATTACTTTGTTCATACATATGTACATTCTTTTTAATATTATTTATTTAAATATAATACTATGAAAAAAAAGAATATAATCTTCTTGCTTGTTTGTTTGATAGGGAGTTTTCAACTTATGAGCCAGGAAAGAACAATAACAGGTATTGTTACAGATAATTTAGATGGCAGCACACTTCCAGGAGTGGCCATTGTTGCAGTGGGAACCAATACGGGAACTACCACTGATGTGGACGGAAAATACACCATCAGTATTGACGAGTCGGTGAAAGCCTTGGAATTCAGTTTTATGGGAATGCGAACCGAAAGACGGCAAATCGGAAAATCTTTGGTTATTAATGTAAGAATGGAAAGTGACAATATCGGTTTAGACGAACTTGTTGTGATTGGTTATGGCGCAGTAAAAAAGAGTGACCTGACCGGCTCTGTCGCATCTGTTAATATGGAGGAATTAGACAGGATTCCCGCCAACTCCTTCGACAAAAAGTTGCAGGGGCGTGTTTCCGGAGTACAGGTTACTTCTTTATCAGGTCAGCCGGGAGGAGCTACTTCAGTGAAAATAAGGGGCGGAAACTCAATTATGGCAGGCAATGAACCTCTGTATGTTATTGACGGTATTTTAATGGAAAGCCAGCAAAACTTTTCATGGATCGGCAGTCCTTCCGAAAATGGGCTAAGTTCCATTAATCCAAACGATATTGAATCCATGGAAATCCTTAAAGATGCTTCTGCCACAGCTATTTATGGTGCACGTGGCGCCAATGGTGTTATAATTATCACGACAAAAAAAGGCAAAAGCGGGAAAGACAAAATTTCTTTCGGCAGCTATTGGGGCTTACAAAAGAAAGCCTCTAGCGTAGATGTGATGAACGCTGCCCAGTTTGCCAAATTATATGATGAAGCAGGTTATAACGCCAATCCCAATTATATCCCGCTTTATCCCAATCCTGATTCTTTGGGTGAAGGAACAGATTGGCAGAACGAGATTTTCCGTGATGCACCCGTTCAGAATTACCAATTGTCTTTTTCAGGAGGGAATGAGCGCACACAATATGCCATCAGTACTGATTATTTTGCACAGGATGGAATCATTCAGGGATCCGATTTTACCCGCTTTAGTTTCAGGGTATCCGTTGACCATAAGGTCAATAACAAATTGAAAATCGGGACTTCAGTTAGCTATACAAAAACGAAGAACAATACCGTGTCAACCGATACACCCGGTGGCTTTTTCCCGGGAGTGGTGAATACGGCACTGACTTTTAGCCCAACATTGCCAGTTTTTGACACAGATGGCAATTATACGCTGACAGACCCGAATGCTGATGCCTGGCTTGATAATCCGGTTGCCGTTACACAAATTGTTGATGCCGTGAGTAATATCAACCGGCTATTGGGCAACGCTTATCTTGAATGGGAAATCATCCGGGGATTGAAATTCAGGACAAGCCTTGCCACTGATATTTATTTTCAAACCCAGGACATGTACACACCACGCACGGTTTATTCTGGTTCATTTAATGACGGACAGGCAAGGTATGCGAATACGAATATGCAAACAATCTTAACCGAAAACACCCTGAGTTATGATAAAACTTTCAATGCAATTCATTACCTTAATGTGGTTGGCGGCTTTACTTATCAGAAAAATACCAGCAGAAGTTTCATCGAAATAGCCACAAAATTTCCCAATGATATTTTAGGGTATTATGGTATCGAATATGCCGAAAATATGCCGTCTATATTTACAGGATTTGCCGAATCTGCTATTGCATCTTATCTCGGAAGAGTGAACTATAATTTAAAAGAAAAGTATTTATTTACAGTGACCGGCCGTATTGATGGCTCTTCCCGTTTCGGAAAAAACAACCGTTATGCTTTTTTCCCATCGGCAGCTTTTGCCTGGCGGCTTATCCAGGAAGATTTCATTAAACAGACCGGTGTATTCTCCGATTTGAAATTAAGGCTCAGCTATGGCCGGAGCGGCAACGACCGGATTTCGGATTATGCGTACATCAGAACCATAGCCGGTACAGATTACTATTTCAACGGTGGTTATCCCGCTTCCGGATTTGCCCCCAACACACCCGGTAACGACAACTTAAAATGGGAAACAACCAACCAATTTGACGTTGGGATTGACATGGGATTTATTGACAGCAGAATCACATTTACCGCTGACTATTACTATAAAAAAACGTCTGACCTGCTGTATAATTCAGAGCTTCCTTTCACCACCGGATATGTGGCTCATTTGGAAAATATTGGAAGCATGCGCAACTCTGGTTTTGAATTTGCCTTGCGAACCGCCAATCTTGTGAACGCCTTTAAATGGAATACCGATTTCAATATTTCATTCAATGAAAACCAGATACTTGATCTGGGTGGAGAGTCAATGTATGTAAGTAACGACACCTACAAATTAAAAATTGGAAGTTGGGCTGTTATTCAGGAAGGGGAACAAATGGGCAGTTTTTACGGATTGGAAGCTGATGGAATATGGCAGTTTGATGAGCTTGAAGAGGCCTTAATTTATGGTAGTGAACCCGGCGATTTTAAATATATCGACCAAAATAACGATGGGGTAATTAATGCTGATGACAGAAAAATAATCGGACATGCGCTTCCTAAGTTTTTTTGGGGAATGAACAATACCTTTTCCCTGGGAAACTTAAGTCTTGATATTTTTATCCAGGGACAACATGGCAACCAGATACTCAACAGCAACCGCTTTGAATTGGAATCTGGAAACGGATTGTCCAATGCATCCACTAAAATGCTGGACCGCTGGACGACGGAAAACCCAAGCAACGAATATCCACGGGCCAACCGCAATGCCGATTACCTGCATATGTCCGACCGCTATCTCGAAGATGGTTCCTATGTCCGCATCAAAATCATTTCACTCTCCTATAATTTGCCCTCCAAATGGATGTCGGCAATAAAAATAGACAACGCAAGAATCTATGTTACCGGTGAAAACCTTTTCACTTTTACCGATTATACCGGTTTCGATCCGGAAGTAAACCGCTTTGGCTTCGACAATACCCGAATGGGCTACGATTATGGGGGCTACCCTAGCTCTAAAACTTACATTATCGGTTTAAACATTAACTTTTAGAAAACACAATCTCATGAAAAAGATATTCGCCATTTCAATACTTAGTGCTGTAATCATGATTATCTCCTGTCAGAAGCAACTGGAATTTCAGCCAAAACAAATTTACTACGATAATTATTATCAGACATCAGAAGACGCTGTCGGAGCCATCAATGCTGTTTATAGTCTACTCACTTATGTAAACCAGTACAACAGTTATCTGTGGTTGGTACAGGATATTGCTTCGGACGATTGTGATGCCCGCGAAACATTAAACGACCCGAATATTCACCAGTTTGACCAATACAATCTCGAAGCCACAAACACCTACCTCAGTGGTATTTGGCAAGGCTCATATTTGGGTATCTCACGAGCCAACATTGTTTTGGAGAAAGTTCCGGAAATAGACATGGACTCTACATTAAAGCAACAAATATTGGGGGAAGCACTGTTTTTTCGTGGCCTGTTTTATTTCAACCTTGTTCGTGTTTTTGGTGATGTACCCCTGGTTTTGAAACCTGTATCTGCCAGTTTAACCGATGAAGAAATCTATGTTTCAAGGATATCAACTGATGTAGTTTACAACCAAATTATTGAAGATTTTACAATAGCCTCAAAAAAATGCCCAACTGTCTACAACAACGCCGCCGACAAAGGACGTGCGACAAAAGGAGCTGCATTGGGTTTGTTGGCCAAAGTATATCTAACGAGCAAACAATGGACCGAGTCCGCTACTACAGCCAAAGAATTGATGGACATGGGTATTTATGGTTTATGGGACGATTATTCCGGTAATTTTAAAGACATTAATCGCAATGGCAAAGAATCCATTTTTGCTGCCCAGTTTTTTACAGGAGTACCGAGTCAGAATAACCAGATTGTGATTAGCGAGCTTCCATCAGACCCGGTAGCATTCCCTGCCGGTGTAGAAATTATGCTGCCCACGCAAGACCTTCTCGACAGTTTTGAGGAAGGTGATTATCGAAAAGAGGTGACTTTTTTTGATGAGTATTGGTTTATTACCTACGACCCGCATATTTGGAAACATTGGGACCAGGACACTTATGCTGCAGATGAAACCGCTCAATGCGGTTCAAATTTTGCCATCATGCGTTATGCTGAAATCCTGTTAATTTATGCCGAAGCTTTGAACGAAGTCTCAGGACCATCGGCAGAGGCTTATGATGCAATTAACCAGGTGAGGGCACGTGCAAGGAATGGCAATCCGGATGTACTGCCAGATATTGCAGGCCTGTCACAGGAAAATTTTCGTAAGACAGTGCTACAGGAGCGAAGAATGGAATTTGTAAACGAAGGCCAAAGGTGGTACGACCTTGTGCGTACCGAAAATCTTATCGAATATGTGAAACGGGCCAAAGGTGAAAAAGCCAATCCGCAAACATTCAACTATGTATTTCCCATTCCACAACGGGAAATTGACATCAACCACAACCTCACACAAAACCCAAATTACTAGATTTTCCAAAAACGGACCATTTTAAACACTGAAATATTGAAATCAAATTTTAACAAATACCCAAGTCTGTCCTTAAGGAAAACAGCAGAAGAATGTAGTATGGGATGGGAAGATATTGCAGGGCGATTAAAAGCATCTCTCCATCTGGATGAAAACGGCAAAGGAATTTTGGTGGTCGATTGCTATCAGGGAACAAATGAGGAAGAAATACTTAAATCACTGACAAGCCATATACATCCCGACCATATTTTTCTGTCATCAGATGCCATGCTTCCCGAAAAGGAAATTCTTGCGCTTACCCAAAATGATGTTACAGAAGACCGGATTTTTGGCTATTTGACAAGGCTGACAATGAATCAATTTTTTGACTCTGAAAGAATAACTGAAACAAAAAATCAGATTGCTAATATTGAAACAGGAATTGTTCTGCTCTTTGGAATTGGCGCAACTTTATTGACTGATGAACTACACACACTGGCTTACATCGACATGGCCAGGTGGGAAATTCAGTTGCGCATGCGGCGCAATGAAGTGGACAACCTCGGTATTTTCAATAAAACTGATTCTTTCGAAAAACAATACAAGAGGGGCTATTTTGTCGATTGGCGTATTTGTGACCGTCACAAGAAAACATTGATGGACAATTGGGATTTTGTACTCGACACCAACACTTCCGGACAGCCTAAAATACTGACGGGCAGGCTGGTGAACGAAGGCCTTTCTCTCACTACAAAACAGCCTTTTAGTCCTGTCCCCTATTTTGATGCCGGTCCCTGGGGCGGCCAGTGGATGAAGGAAATTTGCGATTTAGATAAAGAGAAGGAAAACTATGCCTGGTGTTTTAATTGTGTGCCGGAAGAAAACAGTATGCTGTTCAGCCTTGGCGAAGTAAAATTTGAACTTCCATCAATCAATGCAGTTTTTCATGAGCCCATCGCACTTCTCGGAGATGCTGTTTACGGTCGTTTTGGTGATGAATTCCCCATTCGTTTCGATTTTCTCGATACCATGAATGGTGGTAATTTAAGCCTCCAGGTTCACCCGACTACCGAATATATCCAAGAAAAATTTGGCATCCATTATACGCAGGATGAAAGCTATTACATACTGGATGCCAAAGATGATGCCGTGGTTTATCTTGGATTGAAAGAAGATGTAAACCCTGAAGAAATGATGAGCGACCTGAAAGTATCGCAAAAAAACGGCACTGCATTTCAGCATGAAAAACATATCGAAAAATGGCCGGCAAAAAAACATGACCATTTCTTAATTCCTGCCGGGACAGTCCATTGCTCAGGCAGAAACAGCATGGTACTCGAAATCAGTGCCACGCCCTACATTTTTACCTTTAAACTTTGGGATTGGGGCCGCCTGGGCCTTGATGGCAAACCACGCCCAATAAATATTGAACATGGCGAAAATGTAATCAATTGGGAAAGAACGAAGGATTGGACGGCTTCAAATTTAATTAACCAGATTCAGGAAATTGAAAGTGGTGACGGATGGAGAAGTGAGAAAACCGGACTCCACGAGCGGGAATTTATCGAAACCAGAAGACATTGGTTTAGCGATAAAGTCCATCACAAATCGGTGAATGGTGTGCAGGTTTTTAATGTAATTTCCGGTCGTGAAATAATTGTGGAAAGTGCCAATGGAGCTTTCAGTCCGCAGGTATTTCATTATGCCGAAACATTTATTGTACCTGCATCGGCAGGAGATATCATTATTTCTCCCTATGGTAAATCCAAAGGAAAAGAGTGTGCAACAATTAAAGCCTACGTAAGAATTTAATTCAAGAGGATGATTATAAACCCTGAAGGGGTAAAATAATAATAGCCCGTCCTTTAGGGCGGGGATAAAAAATACGAAAGAATCCGTTTTGGCGGGATTTTCGATGGCGGAGCCGAAAATCATGACAAAAACAATGAATATCTACCGATTACAAAATTTTAAACAATGAAACAAAAAAATTCCTTAAAACTTTTTTTACCGGTCATTTTCTCCTTTTTTGTGATGGGCTTTGTCGACCTTGTAGGCGTGGCAACCGGTTATGTTAAACAGGACTTCAACCTTTCTGACAAAGTAGCGCAGTTAATCCCATTCATGGTTTTCATCTGGTTTGCTTTGATGGCAATCCCGACAGGTATTTTTCAGGACAGAAAAGGAAAAAAGCTCACCGTGAATATCGGGATGGTTTTGACAGGAATCGGCCTGTTAATCCCCTTTATTTATTATACACTTCCAACGGCAATATTGGGTTTTGCACTCTTGGGAATCGGTAATACCATTTTGCAGGTTTCGGCAAATCCATTGCTCATCGATATTTCCCCAAAAGATTCAAAAGCTGCAAACCTCAGTTTATCACAATTGATAAAAGCCATCGCATCCATGCTGGGGCCAATAATAACAACCGGTCTTGCGCTTTATACAGGCAACTGGAAGTTGGTATTTCCGGTCTTCGCAGCCATTTCTTTCCTGTCGGCACTTTGGTTGAATTCAGTAAAAATTGAAGAATCGAAACCTGAAAAAGCACCGGCTACTTTTAAAAGTTCGTTTGCATTATTGAAGAACCCTTACATCCTCATTACCGTATTGGCAATCTTTTTCATGGTCGGCTTCGATGTCGCCATCAACACCAATATCGCATCCTACCTGACAGCCCGCTTCTCAATCAGCCTTGAATCAGCCAGCATGGGAATCGTCATCTATTTTGCCTCGCTGATGACGGGCCGTTTTATCGGTGCAGTCTTGCTCAGAAAAATCAACATTCGTCTGTTTATGGCCGTCAGTGTTGCCCTAACATTATTAGGGCTTTTTGGCATTATTCTATCAGATGACCTCATGATGACAAGGGTGCTAATATTTGTTGCAGGGCTGGGTTTTTCAAATGTATTTCCAATTATGTTCGCTATTATTGTAGAGAAGAAACCGGCTTATGCCAATGAACTTTCCGGCCTGATTATTCTTGCCGTTAGCGGCGGTGCCATCATTCCTCCTATTATTGGATTTTTTACCGATATGTATGGACCACTTGCGGCCATTTATGTATTGATTTTCTGCGTTCTTTATATTGCATACGCCACTTATTACGTCATAAAAACAGATTAAATGAAGACAGATACTGACAACAGGATTATCCTGACTTTGGATGCCGGGGGAACAAACTTTGTGTTTTCTGCCATTCAGGGAAATAATGAAATCGTTGAACCCGTTCATCGCTATGCGAATGCACACGATCTCGAAAAATGCCTCACCACAATTATCGAAGGATTTGAAGCTGTAAACAACCAACTACCGGAAAAAAAGGCCTGTGCAATAAGTTTCGCTTTCCCAGGTCCTGCCGATTATGCAAAAGGAATTATCGGTGACCTGCCAAATTTCAAGGCGTTTAACGATGGCGTGGCATTGGGCTCTATGCTGGAAGATCATTTCAAAATTCCCGTTTTTATTAATAATGATGGGAATTTATTTGCTTATGGGGAAGCCCTTGCAGGTTTATTGCGTGAAGTAAATAGGAAAATTATTGATGTGGGTGGTATCAAACAATTTAAAAATTTAACCGGTTTAACTTTAGGAACCGGTTTTGGTTGTGGAATCGTCCTTGACAATGTACTGCTCGAAGGTGATAATTCATGCGATTCTGGAATTCATGCTACGCTTAACAAATTTAATGCCGACTGGAATGCCGAAGAAAGCGTGAGTACCAGAGCCATTCAACGCGTATATTCTTCTGAAACCGGAATTGATTTTTCATCAGATTTGATGCCAAAAGACATTTCTGATATCGCAACAGGAAAAAAACCGGGAAATCAAGCCGCTGCAATTGAAGCATTCAAACAATTTGGTGAAGCCCTGGGAAGCTCAGTTTCCAATATTTCTACTTTAATAGATGGAATCGTTGTTATTGGTGGTGGAATTACTGCTGCATGGGAACTTTTTGCACCCCCTATGTTTGTTGAAATTAACAGGAAATATGCGAATTTTGAAGGTGAGAAATCTTCACGACTCTCTGTAAAAGTCTATAATTTGGAAGATAAAAATGTATTTAAAGAATTTGCCCTTGGAAAAATTAAGGAACTAAATGTTCCGAAAAGCGATAGAATTGTAAAATACGATGAGCTTCAAAGAATTGGAATTGGAGTTTCGAAATTGGGTGCCAGCAATGCCATAGCGCTTGGTGCATATGCCTACGCAATTCAGAAGTTAACATAAATTGAAATTTCTGCTGTCATGAAAAAACATCTTTTTTTTATTCTTTTATTAAGCTTCCTTTTTAGTGGGTATTCGCAATCAAACATAAAAAAACTGACGGTTGATTATGTCGATCCATTAATTGGGACTTCAACCTCAAGATGGATGCTTTTCCCCGGTGCAAGTTTGCCTTTCGGCATGGTGAAGTTGAGCCCTGATAACCAGGTGTTAGGTTGGAAAGCAGGTTACGAATACAATATAGAAAACATTGCAGGCTTTAGCCATATCCATTCCTGGGTTATGGGCGGACTACTTTGTATGCCGACAACAGGTGATCTGAAAATAATTCCCGGTACCGAAGATGATCCCGATTATGGATACCGCTCTCGTTTTAGTCATGAAAATGAAACCACTACCCCGGGTTATTATTCGGTTTTTCTTGATGATTACAAAATTAAAGCCGAATTAACCACCACAACACGAGCAGGATTTCAGCGATATACTTTTCCAGCATCAAATTCTTCACGCATACTTTTCGATTTAAAAACGCCAACAGAATATGGATATGTTGTTGACTGGGCTTATGTAAAAAAAATAAGCAATACTGAAATTGAAGGCTATTCTAAACAAAAAACCTTTGATACTTTTTCGGAATTGAATAACGAATATATAATTCATTTTGTGATAAAGTTTGATAAACCCTTTGACTCTTTCGGAGGCTGGGTTGTCGACAGAGAGGATCGTCCCGGCGATTCGCCACTTCCTTATAATACTGAACTTACTTATAAAGATGATGTAATTAAAGAAGATACTTATGAAATTTATGGTCGTGGTGATGTTGGCTTTTTCCTGAATTATTCAACATCTGACAATGAAATTATTCAGGTTCAAACAGCAATTTCACTGGTAAGTATTGAGCAGGCACGTTTAAACCTGGAAACAGAAATGTCAAAATTCAACTGGGATTTTGATGCAGTAAAAAATGATGCCCGCCAAATATGGAATAGTCTGTTAAGTAAAATCGAAATTGAAGGCGGTACTGAACTGGACAAAAAGAAATTTTATACCAACTTCTATCGCTCATACAGCGCACGAACAATCTGGAGCGATGTAAACGGAAAATATGTAGATATGTGTGAACAGATTGTTCAGCTCGATGATAAAGACTCCCCAATTTATGGCTGCGATGCTTTCTGGAATACCTTCTGGAATTTGAACCAGCTTTGGGCATTAATAACGCCTGAAATAACAAACTCATGGGTTAAGTCACTTATCGAAATAAATGACCGTGGCGGGTGGCTTCCCAAAGGACCGGCCACCATAGAATATTCGAGTATAATGGTTGCCTCGCACGAAGTGGCATTAATTAACAGTGCTTACCAAAAAGGCATTCGGAACTATGATGTCAACAAAGCTTATGAAGCCATCAAACATGTTCAGATGGAACCCGGCAAAGCCCACGAATGCGGAGGCTTGGTTGGCAACCGGCAATTAAAACCATATATGGAACTTGGATATGTCCCTCATGGACCGGGTACTGAAAAATATTTTTTCGGCACAAATGAAGAAGGCCCTGTTTCAAATACGCTTGAATATGCTTTTGACGATTGGAATGTTTCTCAAATGGCTAAAGCACTTGGAAAAACAGATGATTATGAATATTTCAAAAAGCGTGCTTATAATTACAAAAATGTTTTTGATAGCGAAAAAGGCTTTATGCGGGCAAAAAATACTGATGGTACCTGGGTAGAAACATCAAGTTCATTCGGAGATGAAATTCGTGCTGATGCATGGAAAGGAACCGGATTTATAGAAGGTAACTCCTGGCAATACACATGGTTTGTGCCCCATGATGTTCAAGGCTTAATTCAACTTCTTGGAAAAGATGAGTTTAATGAAAGATTAACTATTGGTTTCGAGAAATCAAAAGAAACAAATTTTAATGCCTCCGGCGATTTGTTTCACGATTACCCTATTAATCATGGCAATCAACCCAATATGCAGGCAGCATATCTTTTTAACTATTCAGGGCAACCCTGGAAAACACAAAAATGGGCCAGAGAGATAATGGATATTTATTATGGCTCGACACCGGTTGACGGATGGCCCGGCGATGAAGATCAGGGACAAATGGGTGCCTGGTATGTGATGAGTGCAATGGGATTATTCGTGATGAATGGCGGAGGAAATACCGAACCCTTTTACGAAATCAGTGGTCCTCTTTTCGAAAAAATTTCAATTCATCTTGATAACAAATATTATCCCGGTGGAAAATTTGTTATTGAAGCAAAAAATGTGTCGGCAAAAAACAGATATATCCAATCGGCAAAATTGGACGGAAAACCGCTAAACAAACCCTGGTTCTTCCACTCAGAATTAGTAGATGGTGGAAAGTTGGTACTGAAAATGGGGTCGAAACCAAACAAAAGATGGGGAAGCAGTCCTGAAGATGCACCCCCATCAATGTCAAATCCAATAAAAAAATAAACCATGAAAAAAGTACTTGTACTGATATTGAGCATTGTTTTTGGAATTACTGTTACAGCCCAAAACCAGAAAAAACCCCCTGTCGATTATGTTGACCCTTTAATGGGAACCACTTTCGCCCGTTGGATGGTGTTTCCCGGTGTGAGCATGCCTTTTGGAATGGTGAAACTTAGTCCCGATAATCAGCGCAAAGGCTGGAAAGCCGGTTACGAATACAAAATTCACAATATTTCGGGTTTTAGCCATTTGCATTCATGGACGATGGGCGGACTGCTTTGCATGCCTGCTACAGGAAAATTGCAGATTATCCCGGGTAAAGAAAAAGAACCTGACCTTGGTTACCGTTCCCGTTTCTCACATGAAAAAGAAATCGCAAAACCCGGTTATTATTCTGTTTTTCTTGATGATTATGGAATCAAAGCCGAACTCACCTCAACTACCAGAGCGGGCTATCAGCGATATACTTTCCCCAAATCGGATTCGGCCAGAATACTAATCGATTTAAAAATTCCTACCGAATACGGCTATGAAGTTTTTGAGTCAAAAATCACCAAAATTTCTGATACGGAAATTCAGGGCCACTGCATTCAGCAAAGTTTACGCGGTGCAAATTACAACCAGTTTACACTACATTTTGTGATGCGTTTTAGCAAGCCTTTCGATGCGTTTAATGGTTGGCTAAACGATGATGTTTTTCTCGATACCAAAGAAATATGGAACATTTTTGGCGACAACGATTTGGGTGCTTTTTTATCATTTTCTACTGAAGAAGGTGAACAAATTGAGGTTCAAAGTGGAATTTCCTTAGTCAGTATCGAGCAAGCCCGATTAAATCTTGAAACAGAAATGAATCCCTTTAACTGGGATTTTGAGGCCTGTGTTAAAAACAACCAGGATACATGGAATAAGCTCTTAAGCACCATAGAAGTTGAAGGGGGCAGCGAAACCGACATTAAAAAGTTTTATACCAATATGTACCGCGTTTATGCCAGCCGCACAATCTGGAGCGATGTGAATGGTAAATATGTTGATATGTACGAGAAAGTACAGCAACTTGAAAATGCGGAAGATGTGGTTTACGGTGGTGATGGATTCTGGAATACTTTCTGGAATGTAAATCAATTGTGGACTTTGCAACATCCGGAAATTGCCAATAGCTGGGTGAAATCGCTGCTGGAAATTTACGACAAAGGAGGCTGGCTTCCGAAAGGGCCAACGGGGATTGAATATTCCAGTATTATGGTTGCTTCCCACGAAATTCCATTGATGGTGAGTGCCTATCAAAAAGGAATCAGAAATTACGATGTTGACAAAATGTACAAAGCCATTCGCCATAACCAAATGGAGCAAGGAAAATTGCATGAAGGCGGTGGTTTGGTTGGCAACCGGCATCTTGCTTCATACATGAAACTTGGGTTTGTGCCCAACGAAGAAGGCCCTGTTTCAAATACATTGGAATACGCCTACGATGACTGGACAGTCGGACAACTGGCAAAAGCACTCGGCAAGGAATCGGATTATAAAACCTTCACAAAAAGAGCTTTTAATTATCAGAATGTTTTTAACAAAGAATTGGGATATGTTTGGATGAAAAACGCTGACGGAAGTTGGGAAGAAAATTTTTCACCTTATGGACACTCAGTATTTTTAGGGCCAGGTTTTGTCGAAGGAAACGCCTGGCAATACACTTATTTTGTTCCCCACGACCAAAAAGGATTATTGGACTTATTGGGAAAAGAAGAATACATTTCCCGATTGGAAACAGGATTTGAAAAATCATTGCCTCACCGTTTTAACTCTGAACATCTTCATGAAAATGGTTTGATTGGTGTTGGAATTTTACCGATTAACCACGGCAATCAGCCCAATATGCAAGCAGCATATTTGTTCAATTATGCCGGTGCTCCCTGGCTGACCCAAAAATGGGTACGGGAAATACTGTATGGTTTTTATGGGGATGGAATAGATGCCTGGCCCGGTGACGAAGACCAGGGTCAAATGGGTGCCTGGTTTGTAATGAGTGCCATGGGACTTTTTCAAATGGATGGCGGTGCTTCAATTAATCCAATTTATGAAATTGGGAGTCCGATTTTTGAGAAGGTTACGATTCATCTGGACAGCAATTATTATTCAGGAAAAGAATTTATTATTGAAGCAAAAAATGTTTCCCGTGATAATAAATACGTCCAATCGGCAAAGTTAGACGGGGAGAAACTGACAAAGCCCTGGTTTTACCATTCCCAACTTGTAGATGGTGGAAAACTGGTTTTGAAAATGGATTCTGAACCCAATAAAAAATGGGGAAGCAAAGTTGAAGATGCGCCACCTTCGATGAGCAGCACACTTTCGCAGCAAGAGATTGATGAAATTATGGCTTACGATAAATTTGCCGAAGATATGGATGCCTGGAACCAGGCCATGAAAGCATATTACTATCACAAGAAAGAAAACTTTGAAACGCTTCCCAATACGGAAAATGAAATTATTTTCCTCGGAAACAGTATTACCGATGGTTGCGAATGGGCAGAATTATTTCAAAATCCCAATATAAAAAACCGCGGAATTGGTGGTGATGATACGGATGGTATTCTTGAAAGATTGTATGAAGTGACAGAATCCAAACCATCAAAAATATTCATCATGATTGGCACCAATGACCTCGCAAATGGGAAAAGCGTGGAGTACATTATTGAAAACTACAAAACAATAATTGCAAATATTCAGCAAGCTTCCCCTCGAACAAAGATTTATATCCAAAGCGAATTGCCTACTGATGATGCCATTCATACTACACGAAAGAATTCGGATTTGATGGCAATAAATACCCAGCTAAAAGAAATAGCACAAAAAAACAAGCTGGTTTATATCGACCTTTTTTCACTCTTTGCAAACGGGCAAAACAAAATGAACCCGAAATACAGCCTCGATGGATTGCATATTAATGGTGAAGGGTATTTAATTTGGAAAGAAGCCATTCAGGAATATGTGAATGAATAATCAGTGCTAAAGAATTTAACTGAAAATCATTAACTAAAACAACTATTCAAATAAATCAAATAATGACATTCAAATTATGCCACTGATTCACAGATTAACAAATGAATAGAAACAAGAGCAATAAAATCATGATAAATCTCTCAAAATTCATCGCAATTACAATTCTCGGTTTCCTCATCACTTCTTGCGGCAACACACCCAATCCACAAGAAACCGGAACAAGCGATTCGATTTATGTGGATTATAAATTTACTGACTTTTTTGCCCGCGATTGTTGCGGTGTAACAGGTGCGGATGGTTTTTATTCTGTCCCATTACCTGACGGACGGACTGTTTGGATTTTCGGGGATTCATTTTTGGGAACTGTTAACCCTGATGGAAGCCGTGAAAAACGCAGCCCGGTATTTATCAGAAATGCATTTGCCGTTCAGGACGGAGATTCATTAAGAAGCCTTTATCAAATTATAGATGGCTGGGAATCATCACTGCTTATCCCTCCCGAAGCCATAAAAGGAAATGAATTTTCGGAAGATTCCCTTTGGTACTGGCCCGGCGATGGCTTTGTAGAAAATGGAAAACTCAAAGTTTTTATGACGGCATTTTACCAGGCCGATACCGGAAACTGGGGATTTAGATGGACAGGGGCCAACCTCGCTACATTTTCTCTACCCAGCCTGAAACTCGAAAAAATTGACCATTTTAATTATCCGGGAGAAGTAGAAATCCACTGGGGGCATGCAGTATGTGATGACGATCCTGACTACACCTATATTTATGGAGCAGGAGATAAATTTCCTTATGTGGCACGTGCGCCGAAGGGTAATATTCTGCTGCCCTGGGAGTTTTACACCGGGGAGGAATGGGTGGAAGTTTCACAGCTGGCAAAACCCATGACTGATTTCAAAAGTTCTGAACAATTCAGCATTATCAAACTAAAAGATAAATATGTACTATTGACACAATCGGGTGATTTTCTGGAGAGCAGCCTTTATTCAGTAACTTCCGATTTGCCCTATACAGGATGGAAAAATAAAAAAGAACTTTACAAATTGAAACCCTTAAAAGTTGCGAAAGATTTGTTCGCATACAACCCTGTTGCACATCCTGAATTTACTGAGCAGGACGAACTTCTTGTTTCCTATTGTGTAAACAGCTTTAATCTTGAAGATTTATTTCAGGATGCAAGTAAATACAGACCCGTTTTTATCCGTATTCCTATCGATAAAATTCTGGAGGAGTAGCTGAAAAAAAGAATTGACCGAATTGTTCTAATGTCTAATTGTTCTAAATAATTAAAAATGTCTAAGTCCAAAATGTTTAATACTTGAAATTGAAGTTTAGAAATTGAAATTTGGGATTTGTTTAGGTCAATTAGAATAATTAGATCAATTAGAAATTAGTACTTCTTGAGTTAAGGGGGGGAAATGGGATTAGAATGTATCACTTGACAAATGACTGGACACTATATTTCACGCTCACTTTCAATGGTGTAGGTGAAGCTATCAGCACGATAATAACCCAGGTTATATTCCACCGGTCTTCCCCCCGGGTCAAATACAAAACGTTTGCGCTTTAAAATAGGACTGGAAGAATTGATACCCAGAATTTCACCAATCTCTTTTCCTGCCAGCTCTGCACCAATCTCTTCTTTAGATAGTTTTACAACAACAGAATAATCTTTTTCCAAAATCTCATAAAGCGGCCTCCTGAAATCTTCTTTACCGGTCAAGCCGATACGGGGATGAAAATAAGATACGAAGTAAACAAAAGGATATTCTGCACGACCACGCAGTCGCACAAGTTTCATTATCCTTTTTCCCTTTTCAATATCAAAAAATGTCGCAGTTTTATTATCTGCCTCAACCCATGATACTTGCAAATCAAAATTGATTATTTCAATCCCGCTGGCTTTCATTTCCTGCGAAAAACTAAGCCAATTGTTTGCCCTTGTACTAACACTCTTATCGGCTACACGTGTGCCCACTCCTTTTTTCCGAACCAATAATCCTTCATAAACCAGTTTGTTAAATGCCTGTCGCAAAGTATTTCGCGAAATACCCAATTGCTTTGCCAGGCTCGTTTCGTTAGGTAATAAAGCATTATTCTGGTACTCAGGAGATTTTATCATTTCGCGCACCAGGCTTTCAACCTGGGCATGCAGGGGTACAGGGCTTTTGTGGTCAATCGTCAGTCTCATAGGCTATTCTTTCGAGAATTAATTCAAGTTTCGTTCAAATTGAAAAATGCATAATTAAATGAAAATTAATAATTTACATCTGTACTTTGTGGCCCTTCGTGAATAGCTGTTACACAGAGGTTCACAGAGAAAGCACAGAGTTTCACAAAGTAAATTAATTAAGAACGAACTTTCCACTTAATCCGTTTATGCGATAAATATATATTCCATTTGGCAGATTTGCGAGTGAAATTTCGATGTTGTTTTCCCCACTTGGGAACCATTTCCCGGGACTAACAAACACTTCACTTCCAAATAAATTGTAAATTTTAAGCTGTACAATATCATCTTCTTTTATGGAGAAGGAAATGGTAAGTTGGTCGGAAGCCGGATTTGGGAAACATTTAGCGATACGAACATTCTGCTCAACAGCAGGCATCACCGCGAGGGGTGTAAACGAAGTATCAATCATTGTATAAGGAATACGGATAAACCGGGGTCTGTATAACTCAACATTGTTAAATATCTCCCAGAAATCGCCATTGGAATTATAAGAAATTAGCAAAGCATTATCCTCATCAAATTGCGGATGTGGGTAAGCGTTGTAGGTAAACATATCTTCAAAAGGATAAGGCGTCGTATAGAGTTCGGTAAAATTCCCCCAAGGCCCTTCCGGAGAATTGGCTGTTAAGGAATAAATTTTGCCCCCAAGCCAGATTTGCTGTGTAATCAGGACAAATTTTCCGGCATGCGGAAACACGCCATATTGTTGTGACACAGCCTGAAAAGAAATCCATGCTGAGCTAGCGGCATCATCTGACCAATCGCTTCCATTGTAAAATTCCCATTCTCCTGTTAGCTCACCAATTGGTGTCCGTGCCAAATGGGCATAAGGCACATGGGTTTCAGGATTATGTTCTTTTCGTCCATAAATGTATGTATAGCCATCATAGTTCATTAATCTGTCACCATACATTACGCCGTTCAACGGATAATAAGGCAATAATACAATGTCAATAAATTCAAGTTCGGGATAAGTAAAATTGACCAGATAGGCATCCCGATATTCAAAATTCCAGCCAGGCTCACCGTCTCCATGACCGAATTCTGAAAAAATAAACCTGAGTGTATCTTCTTCAACAATACCATGTTCGGGCCAAAACCAGGTAGAATCAGGCGTATTGGTAAGCACAAAATCATCAGGGTCTTCAAAGCTGCCCTGGTACATTGCGGTCATGCTATCACCTTCTTGCAATACAGCACAATTTCTAATCATTTTTGCACCGGGTGCCAAAGAACTGTCTGGATTAACCGTCCCTATAAAACTGTCACCAAACAACCAAAGTGTTCGTCCATCCGGCAAAAACACCGAATAAGTTGCATCGCCGGCAACCCATCCCCCATTCTCGGTTCGCAACAATTTATTGAATATTGTGTCGGGAATTACCTGCCCATTTACCGTGGACAAAAGTGTGGTAACGACAAAAACTAAGGTGAAAAGAAACCTATTTATAGAATATTTCATAAGTATTAAAAAAGAAAATGCCGGTGGTTTTTGACCCGGCATTTCTTCAATTTTAGCAATGTAATCAGTTGATAAATATTTTATGTATTTCAGCAGTTTTTCCATATTGCAGCTTTACAAAATACATTCCTGTTTCTAAATCTTCCAGGTTTATTGTAGTACTTCTTTGCAAAATCCGGTCTTGTTTAATCATCCGTCCGGTCAAGTCGAAAATCTCCATTTCAATCACTTGTTGTTGATACCGCTTAAACTCAATGGTAAGTTGATTGGAAACAGGGTTTGGATAAAGATTTAAGTTTGTTTCTGACAGCATCTCCTGAACATCCACCGGATCGTAAATCGTAATTGGAATAGGCGCACTTAAATCATCGGCAGGATTGCGGTCCCAATAGTTAACATCACCTATTGCATAACGCACGAAAAATGG
>Ga0164318_10002026_pt1 | contig 18564 bp, 40 predicted proteins | sample GuaBasSedimGuay9_FD_113734 | JGI IMG/M metagenome (GOLD analysis project Ga0164318, IMG submission 113734) | Subseafloor sediment microbial communities from Guaymas Basin, Gulf of California, Mexico - Guay9, Core 4571-4, 0-3 cm | ecosystem: Environmental > Aquatic > Marine > Hydrothermal vents... | reverse complement strand
TACGAGTACTTGGGATACATAGGAGACTATGAACTATTAGGTTATCAAACAGCAATGGCCGAAACATCAGTTGTTGCACTGAACCGTGATATGTACTCTACGGTTCTCCAGGACGAGCCTGTGCCAAAGATTCGTATTGACGGCATTGGTGGGTATCACGGATCAGAGCTTAATACTAATTGCGTTGTGCAGTTTAGAAAGCAGGATCTGATTAACCTTATAGAGTATATGGGAGACAAGGATACGATAGTCGTTATGAATACAGACTATTCTAGCAAGCATAGAGAGTATATGAAAGAGGAGATGTCAAGATGAAGATGGAATTAAACACTAGATCTGCACTAAAAAATGAGATAGCTAATTCAATTCTACCATGTGAATTGTTTCATTCAATAAATAGCGTTGTTACTGATGGAAATCTTTGGGAGTACGAAGAGCAAGTCACAAGCTTGATAGAGTCTGAGCATGAGAAGATGATAGAAGAAATGACAAATGCGGCAGAAGCTGTATTTAATGTTTATCTAGAGAAATTGGAGAGTAAAGTGAAGGTGGCTGTCCTCTTTGTGAAAATTGATGAAGATGATGATTGTCCAAGATATGCAGGATCGACACTTGTGCCTGATAGTTTTGGTGAGGAAGAGCTTGAGGTTATTCTTGAAAACACCTATAGTGGAGTGTACTTATCCACTGAAGATGCAAAGAGACTAAGAGATGCAGAATATGCGTAATTGTGTATCTGAGCTGTTTAATTCAGATTTAGCAGCAGAAGAAGAAACTCATAAGTTTATTCGTGAGAAAGTTAGAGCCTTAGGGTTTGCTAAACCAGGAATTCTACAGCCAAATGGAAAAAAAACTAAGCCATTCTATGTGCTTAAGCCAAAAGGTGAAGAAACGGATCAGCGAGTGATGGTTGACTACGATAAAATAGAGAGAGCATTGGAATTAAATCCAGACTGGGAGGTCGCATAATGATAATTAGAGGTAGTAGAGAAGTTATTAATGTTCAAATAACAAGAGAAGAGATGGAAGGCATAGAGAGGTTACACTCTTGTGCTCAGGGCGAACACTGTGTATATATTGACATGAATGAATATTTCGACAATGAAGAGTCATTTGATATTGTTGATGAATATCTAGATAAGCATACTGGACCAGATATCCTATGCTTCTTTGTGTAAAGGGGATAGTATGAGTTGGGAAAAAAGAGTGTGCAGACACTGTGGAACAATAACAGACGAAGATGGGCCATGCCATGAGTGTGGAAAATAAGTTGAGGAGCAATAAAATGATAAGCAAAGAATTGATTGAGGTTGAGGCTGGAGAAGAAAGTCCAATGTGGGATTTCTATAAAGATTGCACAAAGAGAGAGCTTGTAAGTATGTTGGAAAGAGACAGTGTCACCAACCTTGCTAGTCGCATTGATGTATATGAGTTTTTAGAAAAACACGATATGGTGGATACCTGGGACAAAGAGCATCCTAATACAATGTGGGGCGGACTAAAAAGATCTTTAGACCAAGGTATTTCTCTTATGAAAGAGAAGAATCCACTTCTGTGGAACTTTGTTGCTAAAAGAGATTTTGGGCTATACCATTATCGAAAAGAGAAGTAATAGATGTTGCATTATAACGAATGCTGCAAAAGAAAGTGTGATTGGATAGGGCTAGACAGCGACTTAGTCGATGGTCCAGTATACATGAGACACGGCATGGAAACAAGAGATATGGTCTGTCCAAAGTGTGGTCACAATGAGTATTACACCGTTAAGGTTATGGATGCTTGTCAGATCGCTCAGAGAGCCAGAATATGGTCAGTGCTTAGTGAGTATCAAAATTCAAAGAAAGATCTCTTAGAGCGTGTGGATTTGGCTCAGTTTAGAGGATGTGATGTGAAGCAAAATTCATACACACATCTAACATCTAAGTTAAACTCATTAGCCAAAAGAGGTCTTCTAGTTAAATTGACATTCAAGGGTTCACTAGCTCTGTATAAATTTCCAGAGGATAAACTCAAGTGGTTGATTGATGATGTGCTTCGTGATAAACTCAGAGAGAACTTCGGCACTAACATCTCATATATCAAGACTGTTGACAATAGAGTTAAGTATAGAGATCATAGTGAAGGCAGAGACCATTGGGTTGAGATACCAGATTTAATCGTATATAAAGAGGAGAACTAGATGAGTTTGTTCATTTGCGATAAATGTGGGTGTGTAGATAACACTAACTGTAATCATCCGCCATACGACATGGTGGGAATAGATCCTGCATTTCCCAATATGCATAGTATGGAAATGGCAGGGTTTAGATATGAAGAAGATGGTAGAACTTCTCTACCTAGAGTAGAAGCTGTTCTCTTGTGTTCAGAGTGTAATACAGGTAAGTGGCATGGTGAGTTTCCTAAGAATGAAGCGACTGAAGCTGAAATAATTATGGGCGAACAGCTACAGGGCGATGAGAAGAATGTATTTACATTTCATCCACTATGGCGTGCGTATGATAGAGATCCAGAAAACTTCGATATTGAATTGTTGAAGGAGATGGCTCCTAAGATAATGGCTCCTACTGAGTATATGATTAGGAATACTATCAGAGATTCTTTTGATGGAATGTTTGGTGGAAGATGTGAAACATATGTAAGAACTGAGCCTAAGATAGGTAGAAATGATCCATGCCCATGTGGTAGTGGTCGAAAATACAAGAAGTGCTGTCATAGAGGCAATCCTTCAAAGGTACAGTAATGATAGAAGTGTGCATTAATGGTAATAATACCATTAGAGAAGAGAATGAGATATATAGGGAGTTTGTCGAATCTAGACAATATGACTTTGTAAAAAGTCCTATATGTGGTGAGCCAAGAGAAGCAATTCGAGATTGGCTTAGTGAGAAAGGCTATGCATTCAAACCAGATGACAAGATCATCGTTGAATTAATAGCATGTAAGCTGTAGGAGCATAAAATGGGTATAGCAACAGAAAAATGGACAGATACAAATAGATTCGATCAATCGGGCTATTCAGCAAAGACACTTTTTCCTAATAAAGAAGACTATGTGAATATGGAATTTTATGAATCAGATCTTAAGGCTGCTCAGTTTAGAGAAGAGAGTCATCAAGAGTTCTTAGAAGAGATGAGAGCTGATCACGCAGAAGAACAGTGGTGTATGGATCATGGCTGCGAGTGTGACGATGAAGAAGATGAGTGTGATGAAGAAGATGAGGATGACTGTGATGAGTAGAAATCCTGCACAACTAATGGCTGCTATTGAATCTGCAGACAAAAAACTCAGAGAGATCGAGCAGCAGAAGAAATTAGACACGAAGGAACTCATAGATATGCTATCGGTTGATTTAGGTGTTGAGGTGGGAGACAAGGTTCAGTTGTACTATCATGAGGAAATAGGGTTCGTACATAAGCTATTTCTAAATAGATCAAGAGAGTGGAGGTATCTAGCGAGCTTTGAGAACAAGACAGATAATGAGATTAAAGCTGCTGGTGTTCTTCCATATGCTTTGTGGGCTGAATGCTTCACAGCTAAAAACGATGGAAGCCTGAGTCGGAAGAAGTCCCCAGAGTATAATACTCATAGTCTTGAAAAGTGTATTGTACTGCAAGAGTAATATGGTAAGATTCCAAATGTAATACAAATTAAAAGGAAAAATATGACACAAGAAGATTCAATAAAGATGCTAATAGATGCTAGTATAGCGTTTATAGAGCATGATGAACAAGTCCTAGTAGCATCACTGCTGAAACTAGGACATACTCAAGAGAATGTACAGTCGTTTGTGAGCCAGGCAAAGTTATCTAAGTCTGGTAGACCAGATGAAGCATTAAGTGATGAGCAGCAAGCTGTGATGGCATGTCTCGTTGCAATAAAAGTACAGGCTAGTAAGTTCCACTCAGAGGGTAAATCCAAAGAGGCATCAAACCTGGATTCTGATGCCAATGAGATGATGCAAAATGCAATGGATACTCAAGGCGATATAACAGTTAGAGACCTTACTGACAAGTTTCCTTTCTTAAAGGACGATGGTGCTGTGACTGTTGAGAATAAAGTTATAGAGTTGACCAAATGGCTATAGATAAGAGGTTTGGTGTAGAGTACTATAGCGACACAGTGGGTAATGGAACCCACTGGTTTGAAACTGCAGATGACAGAGATGTTTGGTTACATACCTGTAATGTGGACGAGTTTTACTTAAAGGAGAAAAAGTTGGCAAAGTTTAATTTAGGAGATTTGGTATTCCTTAGAGAAGATCCAAGTATGAGATACTGTATAGAGAAGGCAAACGAAGAAGAGGATCTATACAGTGCAAACATTGATAGTATTTATCCAGAGAACAGATATGAATTTTATGGAAGTGAACTTGTTCTGCAAAGATCAGCGTTGATGCCATTGAATGATAAGCTTGAGGTTATGATACTGTTAGACACTGTGCAAGATATAGATGGGAATCAATACTCTGGTGTTGTGTTTGAGGCAGGTGAATGTTATGAGTTTGAAGGCTCGGGACAATTCGCTACACCAGCAGATGTGTTTACATATTTACAAGGGAGATTTAAAGATGAGTGCTAGTATCCATACAGAGACGATAGGTTATATAACAATTAGAGAAGAGGATTGCGATAGAGTTGTTGACATCTGGCAATCAGACAAGAGCAACACGATGAGTACAGTGTTTGATGACTACATTAGAGTAGAGACGATTCTGGACATTAAGAGTCTAGTGCCTACATTTGTATCAGAAAATGATTATAACGACCTGGTTAACTACTGTGATGTTGCTCACTTACTATTGGAGGTGTAGATATGAAAAAGTTTAAATCATACAGTATGCACAAGATGAAAGAGAGAGATGTGTCTAATATCTCTGTTGCTATACGAAAAATGGGGTTTGTAGACACAGACTACAAGATAATTCACTTTGGAGCCAACGATATTGAGCTTAAAGTAACAAATGAAGAGCTGCATTGGTTCATTAAATCGTTCAGTAAGCTTAACAGAGCAAAAACGAAGACAAAGCAATGATAAGTGAGGCTTTTTGGTACATAGTGTCATTACTAGAGTCAAAATGGCCTGAAAAGGCGTTTCAAAAGGTCGAGACCTTTACGGGGGCGACATTGAAGAATAACACAAAAGGGAAAAGAGAATGGAGAGAATCTACAAGAAATCGAAAACTGGTGCGGTAGTCTATTGTGAGATAAGTGTTAATGGTGCAGAGATAACAGTTGAGACTGGTCAGGTTGGAACAGACAAACCTACATTTCATAAAACAACATGTGAACCAAAGAACACAGGTAGAGCAAATGCTACAATTGCTGAAGAGCAAGCTGTCATAGAGGCAATAGCTAAGCACACAAAGAAAATGAAAGAGAGATATGTTCTTAGTCCAACTGGTGAATCAGAAATCATTCTTGCAATGAAGGTTAAGGGATATCAGGATCAGAAGAAGAATGTAATCTTCCCATGTTTTATGAGTCCGAAACTTGATGGTGGGAATGGACTACATAAAGACAATGATCTGTTTACTCGTGGTGGTGAACCATTTCCAACTTTTGATAAGATGGGAGAGACTGGATACTTTGACTTCGATAAGAACTTCGTGGTTACTGGATATTCAATGGATCAAGAGATTCAGCTAGTTAAAGAAGCTCTTGATGTTGATGTTCTGAATGGTGAATTGTATATACACGGTGAGCATTTGCAAGATATTCAATCTGCAACTAAAAAATTCAATGACATGACTGGTAAGCTTGAGTTTCATGTGTTTGATTACTGTGGTACTGACCATAAGTTTACAGAGCGTATGAGAAATATGTCAATGGTGTCAGACCAGCATTATGTAAAGCTTGTTGAGTCTGTAATTGCTAATAGTCATGAAGAGATAGAGAAATATCATGCTGAGTGTGTAGAGGATGGCTATGAGGGCATTATTATACGCAATGCCGATGGATTGTATGAATACAATGTTAGAAGCTCTGATGTCTTTAAATATAAGATTCCTAAGGATGCTGAATTTGAGGTTATCGGACATAATATAGACAAACATGGTCATGCAGTATGGGTATGTGTATGTAACATATCATCAGAAAAGTATTTTGAGACTCTGGCTACTATGATTCCAAAGGATGCGAAGATCCTAACAAAGCAGCATACATTTAGCGTTAAGAGAAAAGGCACAGCACCTGTTAGGTTAGAGGAAGCTGCTATAGCTGATTCAAAAGTAGGTCAATGGCTGAAGATTGAGTTCGAGAGCTATTCAAAAGACATGAAGCCGCAGAAGCCAGTAGGTACTGTATGGAGAGAGTGTGACTCTGAAGGTAATCCTTTGGAATAGTGAATGTGTGTTTGGCAAAAAGAACAAGAGAAAATAATAATGAAATAGGAGAATAGTAATGAGTAAAGTGAGAAAGTATGAGAAGTTTGATAAGCCGGGAGACTTTGAAAACAGTGACTTAAATGATGATCTTTTAGAGGTAGAGAAGAAGATAAATGCATTAAGGAAAGACATTCGTGATTTGGGATTTTCAAAGACAGTGATTCAGGCAACAAGAGTTAGAGCTGAAAAAGATAGTAACTTTAGTAGCTACAAGAGCTTTGTTGTCTATGTTTACGGAGACGATAGAATCATGTACTCTGGATTTTCAAGAAAAGAATGTGAAGACTTATTTGTGGTTGAGAGAAAGTTCTCAAAGATATGTGCTAAGTTTCCAGTATTGACAGAGAAGAGAAGAGTTCTTAGCGATAGTGTGATGGCATTGGGTAGCAAGAAGAGAATATACGATTGTAATCTTGCTAGAGCAGAGAGTAAAAAATATATGGTTGGCGGCACATTTGTAGTCAAAGATGGAGCAGACAGCTACTCTGTGAAAGTTCTGGAGTTTGGTCTTGTTGGAAGTGAGATTGTCATGCTTGTTAAGTCAAACAGGGGTGAGATGCTTGTTCATCATGATGACCTTCATCCAGCAGGAAGAAGAAAGACAATGCTTGAAGACAATATGCAGAAGCTAATTGGACTTAGAGGAACTGCAAGTGAGATATCTGCCGAGCTATCAAAGATATGCGATATTGATGTAGCCATTTCACCTGATGAACAAGATGAACCTGAAGAGGGAGAAGATCCTGTAGGTGACATCTGTTTTTGCTTCAATGTAGGTATGGACGCAGATGAGTATTTAGACTTCGATCTATTTGCACTAGAGACAAGACAAGATGGTATTTATCTTGTGACAGAGATCAATGGGATAAACTAATGGTATATGAGATACTAATAGAAGAGCGTAGAGCTCTGATTGTTGAGATAGAGGCTGATACTTTGCAGGAAGCTAGAGAGATTGCAAAAGATGAACACGAAAGGTTGATACACGACCTTAGTAGCAATGAGCACATCGTTGATACTGAATTTAATGAGTCGGGAGAATAATATGAAGTACACACTTGAAACTTTCAACGAGAGACATAGTCTTATTATTGAGAAAAGAGAGTATTGGGGAGGTCAATCAAACTGTATCCAAGATGGAATGATTGAAGATGTTCCTGAGCTTGGAATTCTCGATGAAGAAGAGATTGAAGCATTAGCAGAATACTGGGGTGAAGAGATCCAGGTGTTAGCTAAAGATGTGAAAATGACAGAGAGAGCATTAGATGTGATTAGTATCGGAGATGAAGGCTCCAAAAAGATGTTGTTTGACGCTGCAAAAGATGTTCCTGATGGGAAGTTTATGGATTGTATTGTTAAAGGCAAGAGTATAGACCTTATACTATCAGACACAGTCTTCTAATGGAGAGATTTGACAGGAAGAGATCTTCTGTCAGAGATGAAATCAAGAAGTATGCACACACAAGGTATATGAATAGGAGCCACTATCTCAAGTGGCCCATTACAAAAGAGTGGAGCATCAGATACTTTTTTAACTTTGACAGAAACAACAAGTTAAACAAAAAGTTCGTATTAAAAAGCCACTACACAAAAGACTACATAGAACTCACCAGACCAGAAGCATTAGATTACATACAGGAATTATGCCCAAGCACAACACCTCAGGAGTATTTCTCTCTTAATGAGGTAGGTGCAGGGTATAGAAGATTGATAATGGATCCGAAGACTGGTGCAAAATGTTTTATGGAAAGAATGTTGAAGTCAAAGTAGATTCTTTGGTCCAAACATCGTTATGAAGAGCGTCTTAGTCATCACATGAAAAGAATAATGTTGGTGGTCGGGTGGCAATTTAATAGCATGGGTATATACTTCTTCATTTAAGATGTAGTGGTCTTTTTGTAGTTCGAATGATACTCGCCTTTGTCTGTTTTCAACTCTATGAAGATGGACTGGAAGGTCAATGAAAAATGAATACATGTTGCAATTATAACAGAAGGAATGATATGGGTAAAGATTTAAACGAAACAATGGTTAGGGTAACGAAAGATTGGAAGCTTGTAGAGCGTCCAGATGTGACATACGATAGAGAGTATGTAATGAATCAGTATGCGATTGCAGGTAGTGAGTTTGACGAATTGCAGCTGATTGATAGTGAGCTTATGATAACGATCCCGGAGCTTGGATTCAGAAATAGTGAGGCGTATGATAAGGTTATTAAAATTTTCAATGCGTTTGATGGTGAGAATGAACTGACAAGCTTGCTTAATTCACTTGACAGCGTAAGAATAAATATATCAAATCTAAAAGAGAGAAAGCCAGAACTAAAGCTTGGATACAGAGTTGCACCTGGGGCAATAATCAATGCGTACCGAGAGTGTGATCTTAGTTTTGAAGAAGCAGTAATTGCTATTGAGAAGCTTAGACTTGGAGCTGGAAACCAGTATCCTATATATCTATTTAGCAAGCTGTGGCATTTGCAAAACAAAAGGTTTGATGACTTAGAGTACGACATTGCATTTGATATGCTCTATGATGCGTATAAAGATTATGAAGCCAGTGCGTTTAATGATGACGACAAGCCTGAGTATGAGTGTATGGCAGAGTATCTAGCACATAGATATTCCAGATAAAACGAGGTATATATCTATAGGGGACGAATACCCCAAGATATAAAGGAGAAAATATGTCTAAGTACAATGAGAGCGATTTAGTAGCAAAACAAATCGCAATAGGTGCAATTATAGTTAATGAACTTAATGAGATTCTAGTGATGGATCATGTTAAGTTGGATAAGTGGTGTATACCAGTAGGTAAAGTCGAAGAAGGTGATACGGTAAAGCAAACATTCAGCAAGGAGGTTGAGGAAGAGTTAGGGATAAAGATAAAATCATCTTTCTTCGTTGGTACGGAGACTAATCATTATACTAGGTGTGGTGTTGAAGTCGAAATAGATGTTGTGTATGCGGCTGTCCTCCAATATGAGGGAGAGATAATCAATTGCGAGCATAAGAAGCATAGAAGCTTGCGATGGATGTCTCAAAAAGAGTATTTCGATATGGATTACGAGAAGATGTGTGATGGAGCACATTACGCATTCAATAGATTAGAGGAGGATTACAATGATAGAAGAGATCATCCATAGGTTAAAAGTTGGGTACATTAGACTTAAGATTGCACTCTGGTGGAAGTATGCAATTGAAGAAAATGAGTTTAGTAGAAAGCTGGATATTTATTACCTAACATCCGCACTTGGGTACACAGTGAAGGATGGGGCATGGGTTTTGATAGCAAGAAGAGAGCTTGCTCATAGACTTGACCTTGGAGATGAGGTTTCAGACATTCCAATTGTCTATCTAGTTAAAGCGAAAATAGAGTTAAAGGAGCTGTTTTGGACGAAATAGTTGAAGATAAAGACAAGGACGATCTTATGAGAAGCCTTGTTGACGCAAGGGTAAAGCTTACAAGAAACCAGATAGCTGCAAGAAAAAATATGCTATCTGATGCTTTACTTCGTCATGGGTTTTCTCAAAAAGATGGGGATCCAAGCGGAATCATGACATTAGACAATGTTCGTATTGATTTCAGAGATAAGATATCGGTGGTAGTTATAGTACTAGACACAAAAAGTAGATGGAAAGGTGAGTTTCAGACATATTATTCTGCAATAAGCTATGGTCCATTAATGGAAATAATCAGATTGATTAACATCAATACGAATGAAGTACTGCATTAAGGAGAAGAGATGTTTTGGAATGTATTAGAGAAAAGAGAAGACGGAAAAAAGAAATATGTAAAATCTTTTGAGACGGGCAGCGACAACCTTGAAGAGGCTAGAAACGATATAGCGAAAGAGGTTGCTGAAGAATGGGGAGAAGAGAACTGTTCTAAGTTTTCGATCACCCTGACAGATGTCTCAGGTGTTGAAGATGAAAGCTTTGATGATATAGAAAAAGAACTTAATGATATAGGAGCAATAGATGCAAATATCTAAAAAACAATGGTCAGAAGTAGAGGCGTTATTAGACAAGGTTGTAGAGCAGCGAGATCAAATGATGAAAGAAAGAGATGCTGCAAAACAGGAAGTAGAAATTCTTAAAATGTCAATAGAGGATTCCACTAGAAAAAATGGAAAACTGAAAGAAAAGCTGTCAGAGGCTAATTTCATAGCAGCAAATTCAGAGAAAAGAATTAAAAAGCTTGTGATCGAGAACACTACATTATCTACAACATTATCAGAATCAGTCGTGATAATGAATAAACTATCAAAGAAGCTGGGGATTGTTGGGTCGCCAATAGCTACAAGTTATGATAGCAGTACTGTTGAAGCACTACTGCACAAGTTTGATGTGAAGGTCTAGCCATGTTTGGTAAATCACATAATACAGAATGGTTATCAGATGCAAGTTTGGAGCAAAATAATCCAGAGGCTGTTAAAAAAAATAGAGATAACGGAGTATGGGCTTTTCAAGATGGCAGAATAATCTCACTAACTAATGCTAGCTCAGAGGATTTGTCAAAGGTAAAAGCGTTTCTTACCAAGTATTACAGACACTATACCGATCCAGTATATAAACAGATACGAGAAGATGTAACTGAGCTACTATGTCAGAGAGCAAACACTGCTGCCCCAAAAAGAGAGAAAGACACATATCTAAAAGAAGAAGAGATGATGGCTAAATTTCTGGAAAGCAATAGCATTAAGGATCTCGGGGAGTCTGATAGATGCTACAAGTCTGGTCACGACTACAGGAGGGGAACATCTATGAAGTTGGGATTAGCAAAGGCTAAGTTCCAGAAGTATGGTGTTGAGGATGTGGGCTGTCTTGACATGTTTTTCAAGATCAAACCGCAGGATACTCTTAATGTGATAGGGACGACAGTTGAGATAGGCAGCAATAATGTTGAAATTGCTGACATAGTGTATCAAAGGTCAGGAGCAAGAGAATATGTATATTATGTATCGACTGACCATATGCTATATGGAGAGCTTCAGATTAAAAATTCAATTGAGAGAGAGAAATTGAAGTCTGAGTTCATGTATGTTGAGATAACAGCACAAGGGACATCTGTGGTAATTAAAGTAAGAACAAAAAAAGAAGATGAAGCGATTAAAATAGCCACGGACGAAGTTAGTTTTGACTACGATATTGATATTGCAGATATGGAGGCAAGGATTGTAGATAAGCCTTGTGATTGGAATGACTAAGCAGCAGACATCAATAGGAATGGCTCTGTACTTACTTCTTGTAAGGATAGATCCTAAAGATCAAGCAGGGAAGATGGGACATAAGAATATGTCTAAGGATCTGAAGAAGCAGCTCGCAATCGAAGGTAACAATAACTCTAAAGAATATATGCAGTTATTGAATGCGTCAGAGAGCATTACGGATACAGCTAAAGCAGGTTTTGAAAGAGATGAGCTTAGAATAAACCCAGGAGCAATGATACAGTTTATTGCATGGAGATATCCAGAGCTAATGAAGCCTTATAGACTTAAGCATATGCACATGATGAAGTTAAAAGATGCATATCAAGATGGTTTAGTTTGGAATAGTGTTAGGGTTTCTAATAAAATAGTAGCCCAGATAGAAATATATATAAAGGAAAATTATGCAAAATAAAATATCAAAAGAACAGATGAGTATTGAGAGAGGTGAGCACTGGATAGAATCGCTATATATGTCAGAGTCTGCAACAACTGCAGGTGAGTATTGTGATTATGTTGCAGAGAACATATATGATTACTTCAATAGTGATGTAGATATGACTCTGGTGCTAAAGTCAATCCAAAAATTCAGATCTACTGATTGGAAGAATGATAGTCTTGATGGTGAAATAGTTGCAGGTGAAGACTGTATGTATCTATTTGACAGTGGAGCACAAGTTCCTATGGGAATGCGAGTTGGATGGAAAACTGCTGACGGAAGCGTATTCTTGGACGCATGCATTGAGAAGGTCGAAGGAAAAGAAATAAGAGAGTCTCTTGAGGAGGATCTGTCTCCTGGGTGTAAGTTGTATGAAGCAGGTGATTACTTCTTTGAGGTGTGTCCGTTTGATGTATTCGTGACACACAAAGGTGGAAGAAGCATGGTTTTTTCATTCAAAGACATAGAGAGAAGAAAGATGGACGGTAACTTCAATCCATATCCAGTAAACAAAGAGTACTATGAGACTAGATGTAAGTCCCGTGCTTGTGACGCAATGATAAAGAGGGTTGCAAATGTAACGATAGTTGACACTAAGCTTGCAGCTACTGGTAAGTTTGATCTGTTGAAAGAGAGCCTAAAGAAGAGAAAAAGCAGCTTTCTGTATGACTCTTTAGTTGAATCGTATGAGAACTGCTTAACTCAGACTGTGGAGAGTGCTATAAGAGAGAATGAGAAACAGAAAGAAAAAGCCATGTTCTATAGAAATTTCGTCACTATATCAACAGAAGAAGATGAAACACTAGAATATTTCTTTGGTGACAAAGGTGCTGACTATGGAATGTCTTCTCTTGAATGTGATGATGCTACTAAGTTAGAAGCTGTGTTCACAATATTGAGTGATCAGTGTATGTTCGAACAGTTTGACAGATTTAGTAATGATGGTATGAGAGATTTTATATCAGAGTTTGGAACATGTGATGGCATTGTTGATTTGAAAGATTCGTTTGAGAAGACAGACAGATGTATAACAATCCCAGTGGATGCATATGATGAAGCAATAAGAGCTTGGGCTTCAGAAGGGATAACTGAGGATGGTCTTGTTCAACTTGAAAAAGGAGAATTACCAGATGGCTACTAATAAATCAGAAAAGGGGGTAGATAGGTACGGATGGGTTGTCTCTAAAGGAAGTTGTGGCTATAATGTCGATGGTCCAGTGTATGCTAGGAGATATCATAGTATTGCACTGTTTGCATTTCAGGGAAGGAGTGGGTTTTGGACTTGCTCTGTTACAGGCGTTATGTCTTGTGGGGGAGAAACCTTGGAAGAATGTATGATTGCAGGCGAGAAAGCTGCCTGTGATTCAAAGCAAGAAGATAGAGATAGCTGGATGAGTGAAGAACATTTTAGTGAAACTATCAGAGATGAAACCATATTGGGTTTCACCTCAGAACAATAGGAGAAATTATGGATCAGAAAGAATTTGAAGCTGCGTTAGAAAAACTAGGCTTAGGGAAATATGTTATTGCTAGAAGAGCAGAGGGTGGATATGATATCCAGGTTGAAGGTTATGGCAAGATGGCACGAGGAACAGATCCTTTTAGTTTGTTTGCAGAAATGATCATTAGTATTACAAACAGTAGAGCTGAGGAACCAGCTGCAGAAAACAAAAAAGGATGCATATCGTGTTTGATAAATCCTATTGGTGCAGAAGTTATCTATGAGTTAGATACTTTTATTTCTGAAATATCAGATGAGGGTCTTGATAGCATTACTTCTAGTCGAGATGGTGAGAAGCCAATGTCTAGAGATGAACTGTTAATTACAGTTTCAGAGAGAATCACTGCTTCAATCATTCAGAGAATGAATCATGTAGGTATAGTTAATGCACTAGGTATTGATATGCCAAATGATGATGATATTATGAAGATAGTTCTCAATTCTGATTCGTTCAGCGGTTTGTCTAAGAGAATACAAGACGAAGATGCAGTAGCAGAAGCAAAAAAGACTGGTGTTTATGGGTCTATGCAATGCGTTGTTGGTATTGCAGGAGTTGTCTACCTTGTTATAGAGATCAATCCTGATGAGCATTCTTATGTGGTCTACCCTATTGGTAGTGCAACAGATGAAAGCGTAAAGTATGAGAACAAGTTCATTTCTATTGCAGCTGACAGATTAAGAGGACTTTATGAGCATAAGCTTTCTGCGTCAATGGTTCAAAAGAAAGAAGATGCTATTAAGCTGCTTATTCAGAACAGATCGAGATAAAAGTGACAGCTTCGCAGCTGTATAACCGCAAAGATGGCAACGGATTCACGGATAGAACTACATCCGTGAAAGTTGCCGACATTACATTCTATCTAACAGCAGAAAGAGACATCAACGATAGACCTAGAGTCTACATAGATGATGATTTTCGAAACAACCCAAGAATCTTAATATACGAAGAAAAAGGCTACTCAACCGTTGCTGCAGCAAAAAAAGGTATTGAGAGGGTTATGCGTGAGATATGTAAAGAATTTGCTAGGCACTTAAAGAGAGAAAAGAAGGCATGATATGAAATGTTTATATTGCAACGAAGACGAGTCAAGTCATTTTATATGTGAGAAATGTGGTGTAGGTATGTGTGACAGTTGCTATGATGCAGATGTTGAACATGACCAGCACTATAACAGACCATTTGAAAATGTTGACGAGAAGGATTTAGAAGGTGTTCAAAAAGCTCTTGGCTTTGATGATCCAGATTATATATGTGAAGATTGTATGCAGAAAGCGTACATAGGGGCGAAACAGTGAGATACTTATATGGATGCGATAAATGCAAGACGCAGGTTGAAATAACAAAACCATCAACCGAATGCAGCAGAGAAGAGAAGTGTAAGGTGTGTGATACGGTTATGGACAGAATATATACTGCTCCAGCGATTTCAACTGCAGATGGGAGAAAGTCATGAGAGGATTAATACTTATCATAGTTGCTGTTGCAGTTCTTATGTCTGATGGGCTAGACTCACAATTGAGAGAGCTGAGTTCAGGTCAAAAACTGATAATGAAAAAAGTGTATAAAGAAGGTGCTAAGCATGAGCTTGAGCTGACGATGACTGCTATATGCTGGGAAGAATCACAATTTGGGAAATACATGGTAAATATATCAGATCCAAGTTTTGGATATTTTCACAACTCAGTCAAGACCATACAGCGAAGACATAGAGCGAATAACTGGAATACAAGCAGACTTATAGAGCGTCTTTTGTATGACTTTGACTTTGGATTTTCACAAGCCCTTATTGAAGTTCAGTTTTGGCAAAAAGCATATCGTAACGAACCCAGGTCATGGTCAAAGACTGTAAGTTCCTATAATGCAGGGTACAAATACACCAATGGTAGGCGATATCTAGAGCGTATAAAGCTTAAGATGAAAGCACTTAAAAGATATATCAAATCGCATGAGCATGGGATATATCAATAATATGAAGGGGAATAAGATGAATGAACTGTTTGAAGTATATGCGATTAGTGAAGAAGGTACAGAGACTGTATCTACGCATGACAGTAGAGGTGAAGCAACAAGAGAGATGATGAAACTACTAGGTGATCTGCATCAAAAAAGATGGGAGAACAATACAAGTCTGAATAATGTTGTTGGATTCAAAATTGATACTGGTCCAGAAAATAATGGGAGAGAATAATGACAGTAGCAGATATAGCGTTTTTAGCAGCAATAACTGACAACAATAATCCAAAGTTTGAGCTAAATGGATCTGTCTTCGATTTCGAAGGTGGATTTGCTGCAGCAACAGATACTAGGAGATTAGCAATAGTCTGGATGGATAAAGATGTGGAATTTGGAAAAGGTTTCAATGCAGGAAAAAATAAGTGCATTGTTCCAAAATCAAGCTTGAAAGCATTTGTGACAGGGAATAAAAACAAACATGTCGATGTTGAGTTTGAAGAGCACAACAAGGACGAGCTGATAGTTAGAGCAAGCCTTGGTGATGCTAATATTATAACGAGTGGTATTAAAGGGACATTTGTTGACATTGAACGCATAATCCCAAAAAGCTTTAGTAAGATTACATACTGTAAACCAGACTATAATCTGGTGGTATTAGCTATTGCTAAAGAGGGGATATTGTTTGAACTTAAGTATCTAAATGTTGTAAATTCATACTTAAAACAAGCGAGCAATATCTATAGCGTCACAGTTGGTACAAATGGAAAAGATAGTCCATTTCTGATTCAATTCAACGATGGGAAAGATGCAACCTTGACATACATAATCATGCCAATGGTTATTGGTGAGGATGACTACAAGGAGGCTGATCCTGATATGATTAGACAACTATGAGCTTTGTAAATAAAGAGGCAATTTTAGAGAGTGTGTTTATAGATGAGCATACAGGTAAAGTGATCAGACCTAACATATTTGCTCAGGAATTCGAAAGAGACACAATGAGCATTCTCCTTTCTCAATATGGAGTCGAAGTTAAGTACTACACCGACGATAGATTATTTGAGAAGTTCGGAGGTGACTTGCCTATGGATATTGATGGTGAAGTTATAGTGTTCTACTATGTTCCAGATGCAATTAAGATGATAAGATCAGCAAGCGAAGAAGTGGCGAAGAAGGCTGCAGCTATGGCAAAAGAGAAGAGGAAAGAGCGATTTCAAATGTATGGGATATAGCTTATGCTATAATTTCAAAAAATAAAGGACAACCATGACATATTTAGAAAAGGTAGCAGGAATCGGATCAGTTGCTGGCGATGCAATTAGAAAAGCAAGACAATTAGCTGGAAAAAATAAAGGTTTCGGTACTAATAAAGACAAACTGAGATCTTCTTTTAAAGATCCTTCTGTTGCTACAAAGGGGAACAGATCGTTTATTAAGGGAAAATCAACTGGCAAAACAACTGCAGGTATAAATAAAAAGATTAACGATAGAGTTCCTAAAAAGCCTCTTGGTGCAGAGGCGAAGCCTGTTACAATGTTAGATAAGGTCAAGAGAATGGTTCCTACACAGGCAAAAAATAGAGCATCCGCTAACAGGGTAGCTAATAACAGAAGAAGTTATGCTGATAGTTTTGATCAAAAAACACCAAAAACAGCAAACCCTCGTAGTTTCGCATCCAAGATGAACGGAATAAAAGGAGGCGTAGATGGGAAAAAAAGGTTTGGAGCTCGTAACAGAGCGGATGTTGCTGAACGAGTTGCTGGAGCAGCAAACCAGAAACAAGTAAGTGTTCTTGGGCAAAAAGCCAAAATGAACGCAGCTAAAAATCCATCAAAGCTTAATAGATTTCTAGCTAAAGATGTGTTCTAGCATATAATCACAAAAATGTAAACCCTCCTTTCCCCTTAATTTGGGGAAAACCCTTCTAAAACACCACCCACACGATATTATTAAAACAACAAAAAGGAAGAATAATGAATGCAAAATCATTAATTGGCGAATTAATTGCCATGGATCTAACAAAAGAAGTAGTATTTGCCGATGGCGAAGAAATGGTGCAAGTCATTGAAATAGGAAACGCAATTGTAGTAACGGATGAGAAAAATGAGTACAGCCAAGCTCCAACAGGTAGAAATGCAATATTTGTTGTATCTGTGTTTGACGGATATCAGCTGTACAACCAGTTCTTGTACCTTGATAAGGACGAAGCTAGAAAGAAGTATCTTGAGCTTCTTGAGATAAACTTTAGAGAATGGATAACAGAAGGTGAAGAGATAGAGGATTATTGTTTTAGTGAAGCGTGGTATGACAACTGCCTAGATGGCTGGGTTACTCTGGAAGAGACAATGCTAACGGTAGGAGGTGAGTAATGGCAACTAAAGAAAGATTAAACGCAATGAAAGAGGGTAAGATCCTCATGATTCCACAGACTTAGTATTCACAAGGCTGGATACTAAAAGATGGGGAATTTCATGCATATATTGTTGGTGAGCCAGATAAACTAGAGATTGACGGCGAGATGCTTGACTATCTAGATGATGAAGATGAAAATGTAATAATTACAACTAAAGATGAATTTGTGAATGAAACAGTTTCTGCTTACATAGAACACCATTGGGGTGAAGATGCGGACGATTATGATGGACCTGCACTTACGGATAAGACTTGTAACCGATGTGGTTCGATAGTGATAGTAGAGACAGATCCAGATATAGATTATCCATACTGTTGTTTAAATTGTGACGAGAATATGTACTCTTTTGAGGTTAGTGATGCCTAAGGCAGCCAACAAGCATGCGATCATAATGGCTCTATGGTATGAAGAGTTAAATTATTCAGCTATTTGTCCATACAACCATGATTTATATTATGTGAATGGTTGGTTTAAAATGGGTGATGATGTGTCTGTTAGAATGCCTGAAATACTAGAGAAAGCTGAAGCTCTTATAGCGAAAGGATGTGATGGTTATTTTGAACATTACGGAATGAGAGATATACCTAGAATTAAATATCCAGAGGAGGATACATGGGAATAGAAGAAAAAACAAAGACTACAATAAAGCATCTACTTGTTGAGTTTCAT
>Ga0164318_10002024_pt1 | contig 18570 bp, 6 predicted proteins | sample GuaBasSedimGuay9_FD_113734 | JGI IMG/M metagenome (GOLD analysis project Ga0164318, IMG submission 113734) | Subseafloor sediment microbial communities from Guaymas Basin, Gulf of California, Mexico - Guay9, Core 4571-4, 0-3 cm | ecosystem: Environmental > Aquatic > Marine > Hydrothermal vents >... | reverse complement strand
GCTGTACCAGAATACTCCGTTGGTGTATGGTGTGTAGTATCCGAATGCCCAGGTGTAGCAGTTGCTGGAGTCTCCACCTGTTGTTCTTAGTAGTATGTAGTATGTATCCCCGGGTGTAACACTTAAGTCGTCGATATCAAATTCAACCCAATCATATGTCGTTGGTATTATTCCTGAACCAAGTGATAAAACTTCTAAATCCGATCCATCTAATGCACTTCTAATCGCAAGCTCTAGATTCCCCGTTGGGCTACCTATTTTTTTAACATACAATTCAATACGAGTAAGTGTGTCATAAGTTGGTACGAATGATTGTGCACACCAACGGTTATCATATGCTTTGAAATCATAACCGCTCTGTGTTTGCTCTTGATCCAAGTAATCACTAGATAAAACATTTACATATACTGTAAATGTTCCACTTCCACCATTAGATGTAATAGTTATATCACAACTATGAGGCCCTACAGACATACCTGTTGTATCTATATTTACAGTTATAGTATCATGTTCACCAGTTGAATCTCCACTTGTAGGTGTTACTATAACCCAACTGCATGTTTCACTAAGGCTATATGTAAGGGTTTCTGTCCCTGCATTCCAGATTTCAAATGTTGTATAGGCTGTGTATCCACCATACATATCTCCAAAATTATATGACTCCGGATCATAATCAAGATATGGTCCTGATGGAATTGCTTGTAATGTAACTGGAATTGTTAATGGGTTTTCATCTAAATCATTGCTATGTATTATTATCGAGGAAGTGTAAGTACCTGGAGATAACGAAGATGCATCAAATGTTACATCAAGATCTGTAGATTCACCAATAAGCACCTCACCGCTCGTTGGATTAACAGATAGCCAACTTGGTGGTTGTAAATATTCTATGATCCATTCTTTTCCTGGACTAGTAAGGATATCGCATGCTTTTACTTCGTTTAAACCATCGGTATCATAGTCACCAATTGTGGTTCCAGCTAGTTGCCCAGCTGTTTGAGTAATCGTACTTTCTTCAACATAATTAGAGCCATCATAAGAAATCACATGTATGTCATCAGTTCCAATTAAGAATTCATTTTGCCCATCGTTATCTGCGTCTCCAATCGCTGTTGCTTCAATGATGTCTTCTTCACCACTGAAATCCATGGTCCATACCTGGGTATAGGATGAACCGGTCCATTCAAAGATATAAGCATTAGTGTTATCAAGCCCTACTCCTATTTCATCTATTCCATCGTTATCAAGATCACCAACAGAGACACCATAGGGATGACCTGCTAGTGATGAGCTAACAATATCCGCAGTCCATGTTCCTCCTGCATAGTTTAATGCATAGACTGTATTTGCTCCTGCTGAAGCGATAACCTCTGTCTTGCCATCGTTATCAGGGTCACCACTCCACACCATTGGACATTCAGTTGATGAACCACTACCCCATGATACTTCATGGATGAATATATCGTTTAGGTTGTCCCATCCAATGGCTGTTACATGGTATCCACTGCTAGTGTCAGGATCATTAGCTATTATTACCTCTGTATGAGTGTCATCATCATAATCACATGCATAGACGTCATAGGCGAAATCGAAACCAGTCCCAGTGTAAACATCCAAGGTTGTTAATGTTGTCCCATCCCAATCATAAGCATAGACTCCATTTGCAGAACCATACACCCAAGAAACTACGAGTTCTAGATCTCCATCGTCATCGAGATCAACTGTGCAAGCACCGGATGGTACTCCTCCACCTTCTGACCATACGTATTCTTCATCATAGTTTTCTGTTGCTGAGTTATATGAAAGAATATGTGCCTGATTTCCAGCATAGCCTCCAACTATTACTTCGTTTACTCCATCTTCATCGATATCACCAACTGGTTGAGCAAATTGTGCATGACCATTACCACCATAAGTATGATCCCATTGGACAACCCATCCATGTGGTATTTCAATGGAGAATGTTAGATTATCTGTTGCATTTGCTTCATTTCCAATTGTTAATGTATCATAAGAGATATCTCCAGCTGGAACGGCAACATCAAATTCTGTTGGATCAACCCATATATCAGGATATGTGAATTCCCCTGCTAACCAGTTTAGGACTCTACTCATCACTGTATTTCTATCATTTTGTGTACTTATTGCTTCAAAACCAAAAGCAAAATAAACTATTTGATAAACACCGGTGTCTACTTTTATCACGGCATCATATGTAGATGCTTCATATTTCATAGAGGATGTAGCTGGGCTAATTGGACCTATACCACTTGGCCACTGTTGATTGTTTGCACCATCTCCTGAAGAAATATCAAAAACAAGGCCACTTCCTATCGGGTCACCATCTATTCCTTCAATTCTTAGAATATTTGTGTCATCGACTCCATAGGAGGCATGCAAATAATCAGTATAAAACGGATCAGTTCTAATATCATACCCTATATCTTGACCTGTTACAAATAATCTCCCACCAGCATCAAGATAAGTTGCAAGATTTGCTTGATCATCTGATTCTAATGTGGTAGAACTATCGTCACCTGTAAACCAAACGACAGCATTATATGATGCCATTGTTGAAGGAGGGGGGCTTCCCTGTGATGATCTATCCCAGAGATCATAAAGATAACTATTAGCTAATAATGCATCTTCGAAGTAGGATTCATAGGATTTACCTTTATCATCATCAACAAGAAGAATGTAACCTTGAGCTGTAAAAACAATCACATCAGAATATTCCTCATTATTATCTACGTAAGGTTCATATCCAGATGCCACAGCTTTAATTCCAACAGGATATGTTCCTTCTACTGTTGGATTCCAGTTAAATGTTACAACCTGATTTTGTCCACTGTTTAATGATATAACCTGATTATCTTCGTTTGTACCATTTACAACTAGATAAACTGTTACTGTTTCATCAGATGTACCTAGATTTTCTACAGTACCCGATATAGGTGTAGTAACACCAATTCCTGCATAAGTTGGGACATTTAGATCATTAACAGCTATATCAGGACCTGCGATTACGGTTTTACTTTTTTCATTGTCAACATAGAATTCCTCAGTTACACCAGTTATAGTTACATTTATTGTGACTATGTACCATCCAACTGTTGGAGTCCATGTAAAACTTACATCCTCAAATGTATGATGTTCAAAGAATGGAATTGTTGTACTATCAAGTTCTGTTCCGTTTACTCTAAAACTTACAACTACATCTGTTTCATTGTTTAAACCATTGTTTACAATTGTTGCGTTCACATAGTTTAGAACATCTGGTGTTATATGACTTGGTACATCAAGAGATGTTACTCCAACGTTGTGATCTGCTGTAATTGGAGGTTTAAGGTTTTGAGCAGGATCTCCAAATAATAAACAGCTTTCAATGATTCCGCGCCATGTTCCATAACTTGGATCCCAGTTTATTGTTGGTGCCATTAGATCCCGAGCCCATTCCTGAGCTTTTCCAAGTTGCCAGTTTAGAGTACTTCCTGAGTTATTTGTTACATCGAATAAGTAATCCCAGAAGCTTTTCTGTTGTAATGCACTACTTGAATTTGTACTCCCAAGGTTTCCCCATCCATAACCAGTGTTGTAAACACAAGCAAATGCAAGCTCAGTATCACTATGGAAAAGCATCGAATGTAGAACACCATCATCAGCAGCATCCATGTCACCGCAATGGCATCCAAAATCATGTACGAAAAATGGTTTTGTATTATGATAATCAGATTCCCAACTGGTATCATATACATCCATTGACATATGTTCATTTGCATGGGCTATAGCACTGATAAGAGTGCATTGATCATTATTAATTGCATTTTTTAAACCAGCTATTGCAGCTGATTCAGATCCACCCTGCCATCCACCTGGGTTTGGTGGTTCAGCAGTCCATTTCACAGATAAATTGTATTCTAAACCCGGGTTTTCAGAGTTCCACGTTTCAAAACCAAATTGGAAACCAAGCCAAGATGGATAAGGTCCATCGTTATGTGGATCAGGACCAAGCCAATCATCTGTACCTTTTATAGCACTGTAATCTATAAAATCATCACCTTGACAATCCCAGCCTGTATCTCCACCATAAAAAGCAGCGTTTTCTAAATAATCCTTATCAATAGCATCTGCATAGAAAAAATTCTTTGTTAACCAATTAGAAATATCTAATGGTTCATCGCATGTAATACTCCCACTGTACATCTCAGAATATAAATCGAAACCAGTATCACCTTCTTCACCCCAGTCATTATCGTTATCATCATTAAAAGTTCCATCTAAATGTGTCCAATAAATATCAGTATCGACATTGCTTTCATATGCATAGTCCATTTCTCTTCGTTCAATCATATTAGGTCCATCGTCATCACCTGCGATTAATATGTATTGTGTCCCCCAATCTTGATATGCATCTTTGCAGAATTCTCTGATTATAGCAGGTGTATCATTAAACAATGGATTTGTTGTATCCCAATAATCTGGAGTGCTTAAAATATCCTCGACCGTAACCTTTGTTGCCTCTAATCCTTCTGATTCTTTCTTGCTAATTAAGTCATCCCAGTTATAAGCTGCTGTAAAATTAGAAAGAGCCGCTGTCGTAATTATTACATAATCGTAACCTTGCCCTCCATTATCTGATGGATCACATATACCACCGTTGTATAGACTTCCTCCGAAATTAGGCATGTTATATGAAGATGTTTCAGAGGGGTTTGAAACAAGTGATTCAACCCATTCTCTGTCCTCAGGGATACCTCTATAAAACTCATTAACATAACCTGTTTCAGTTAAATCGATATTAATAGTTAATTCGGGATAGTAATATAACTTTCCTAAACCTGGATTATATTTTATAGGATGAAGATTAATTGTTAATATGGCATATCCTCTGCAATAATCAACTCCCATGTTTTCTAAAATATCCTCAGGTATTAGTTTGTTGTTTTCATAAAATTCTTCGTCATATTCAAGTCTTATATTTTGTTTTTCACCAAGTATAAATGGTTTTTGATAAGGTTCCACTGGTTTCTCTTTTAAATCTATACCTTTTGAAAGAGTGTCTATCTCAACTAAATCACCTGTGGTTACTGTAACACTGTTTAACTCATATCCCATTGGTAATAGTATTCTTACTGGTTTTGCATGAATAACAGGCTGACCTGGTGTCGTACCGTACGCCAAGGTTCCAGGCATATGTACCATTGTAAATTCTTTTTCAAACAATACAATTTTTTCAAGTTTTGGTTCAGTAAATAGATAAGTATATTGCATGTTTGTTGTTTGTTCTTCATTTTTTCCTTCATTTGTTTTTTGTGTTGGAACTGATTGTACAACTGGTATAAAAGATCCTATCATCAGAATAGCTATTACACAAAAAACAATCTCTTTTTTTATATTTCTTCCTATCTCTATTTTAGACATATGTTTTTTTCACCTCCATACCCAAAGAATAAGTATTCAATTGGTTTTTTTAACGTATGTTAATGGATTATTTAATTTTTTTCGTTTATTATTTTGTTTTTTAAAATTTTATTGTAATATTTTTTTTGGGAAATTTTGAAAACTATAGTTCCTTAAAAATTGAAATTTTAAAAATATGTGTTAATTCTATCTAATTTTTGGAGATAAATTGCAATAGGCATAAATGGCATCTAATTAATTGGAGGTAATATTATGCTCTTTTAAATTCTAAATGTTTAGTTACTCAGTAGTTGTTTATAACTAATAAAGAATTGATAATTGAACTGAAGAATAATAATTAATTTTTTAATCTCTAAACAATTATCTAGTATTACTTTTGGTATTATCACTGTAGATGGTATAGTAGCAGCATTCCAATTTTATTTTAATATCAGTATATTTTTAATTTTGGAGAATATTTATATATCTATTACTTAATTAGTATTACAGGTGGAGGTATAGTTTAGGATGAATAAAGAAGATAAATTTTTTTATAAAAAGACATTCATTTTTTTTAGTCTTTTATTATTTTTATTAGTTGCGCTGTTATTGTTTTCAGATACTGGATCTGCTGATTCTAATTATGTAGTTAAGTTACCGGATTTCGCAGTTAATATGACTGTATCTCATTGGGGTGCGCAAAGTTATTTTGATACAACTCTTAGTGGTATCGGTGGTCCTGGAGAAGGATATGATGTTTATGATGGAACATTTGTTGGATGGTGTGCTGATGAACATCATTATATTACCCCTGGTTTAGTTTATCAGGTTCATTTATATTCGACGTATGATCCTGCTATGCCATGGCCTGATGATGACTGGGATATGGTTAATTTTATTATTAACCATAAAGACTCAACTGCAAATAAAGTTCAAATACAGAAGGCAATATGGTATTTTATTGATGGTGGGTATTCTGGGTCAGATCCTATTATTCTGGGTATGATTAATAATGCTATTAATAATGGTGAAGGTTTTGTGCCACAGGGTGGTGAAAAGTGTGCGGTGTTATGTGATGCTGGAGAGAATATACAACATACATTTATTGAAGTAGATGTACCTTATCAACCGGAGGTTCATTGTGAAAAATTAGTATGGGATCAAGATAGTGGTGAATGGGTTGATCAGATTCGAGTGCCTATTGGAACTGATTTAATATTTAAAATTATTTTTGAAAACACAGGGAATACAATGCTTAATGATCTTTATGTAACAGATAATTTATCTTCTCAGCTTGAGTATAGGGATAATTCAAATTATTCAGCTTATAATATTTCATCGGATCTTCATCAAGTGACCTGGTATTTCCCTCAGCTAGACGTAGGTGATTCTTTTGAGATAGTTTATCATGCTGAATCTGTTCATCTCTGTTATGGTTGGAACTCTGTAAATGTTACAACAAATGAGCAGGTATCAGATGATGATATTGTTATTGTTAAAGTAGCTGAAGAAGGTCAACCAGTTATTGATATTACAAAAAAGGTTTGGGATGATGCAACTAATGAGTGGACGGATAATATATGTCGTGATATTGGTAGAAATTTACAATTTAAAATAATAGTGACAAGTACTGCTCTTGATGTTGTTCATGATGTTGTAGTAACTGATATTTTACCGTCGATGCTTTTATATCAATATGATGCTAATATTACTCCTGATAGTGCAAGTGATCATTCGATTGCTTGGTCATTTATCAGTTTATCACCAGGTGAAACCATTGAAATAGTGTATAGTGCTAGAACAGTTTGCGAGGGATGGGGTGATAACATTGCAACTGTTACAACTGATGAGCAGTATACTGATTCAGATAGTGTGTTTCTCAAGATATATGATTATCCTCTTGTTCAACTGGTTTATCCACGTGGTGGAGAAGTTCTCAGTGGTACAACTGCTATTAGATGGTATGCTATTGACTCAAATGATCCTGATTTAGAATTGTCTCTGTTCTGTAAAGAGTGTGATAGTGGAAGTTGGATTCTTATAATTAATAATTTACATAACAACGTCGATGAGTCTCATGGTGAATATAACTGGGATACAACTGTTTTCTCAGATGGAGATTATCAAATCAAAATTATAGCTCAGAATCGTTTTAATGCAGTGGCGAGTGATACAAGTAATGCTTTTGAGATTTATAATGGTTATATGGGTAGTAAAATTTCACAGGTGACTATTACTGATACCACGATTGGTAGTACTAGTTTTGTTAAAGATGGTGACTCTGTTGAAATAAAAGCTTATGTAACGAATGGGCATAGTCTTAAAAAAGAAGATATAACTGCGGATTTATCAGGTTTTGGAAAACCTGGTAGTACCATTGCTGATAGTTTTGATGGAAATACTGCAATATGGTTGATACAAGGGGTTAAATGTAAACCTGGCAATGGAATCATTGCTGTAAAAATTTTGATTTATGGCGGTGAGAGTAACACTGGTATTATTACTGCTGATAACACACCACCCGAACTGAGTATTACAAAACCACGAAATGGTTTATACTTTTTGAATACTAGATTACTCCCATTGGGTAAAACAATAGTTTTTGGTCCAATAACAGTTCAAGTTCAAACGGATGATACTGGATCTGGTGTTCAAAGAGCTGAGTTTTATCTTAATGATTTTCTTATTGGCACAGTAATGAGCTCTCCATTTGATTACTATCTGAGTCAAAAAGCTAAAGGTAAACAAAAACTCACAGTTATTGTTTATGATCAAGCAGGAAATAACAATATTTATTCAACTGATTTTATAATATATAATTTTCTAGGGAAAACAGTTTAAAACCTGTCATCAACATATATTATACTTCTCTTTTGTTTTTATACCTTATAACTACGGATAATAATGCTAAGATAAGCAATATTTTGATATTTTTAACTAAAGAACTCAAACATATTAATAAGAGATTAAAAGAAATAATCCGTTTTTTAAAATACTTAATTTTATAACAAATATTTTAATATAGAAAAATATACCTTTTATTATATTATTTATTTTGATAATCTTTAAATATAGATTTCTTGATTACTTGTTTTGGTGGAGGTAATTCTCTATGAAATTTGGAAAGGATAAGGTATTTTATAAAAGGCTAGTGATTTTAACTGTCGTTACTGCTTTATGTTTGACTAGTTTTTCAGTTAACTCTGTTAAATCTAAGGATTTAACAATACTTGATGACTCATTTTTGTATCAAGAGTTGACACCAGCGGATAAAAGTTCTATAGATTCTTTTAAACCTTCGTTCACTATTGAAACCTCGATTTCAGATGGGGCAGATTATCTTGTCCATGCTCAAGCTGATATCACTGAGGATAACGCTGGGAATGGTAACAATGGTAACCCAGATAGTCCTGATGATCCTGATGATGGTGGTTGGGATTGGAGGCTTACTGATCCAAATTATACTCATACAGTAAATCCAAGTCCTAAGAACATTTATGGTGCAACTGCACAGGGGCTGTATTATGCGTATTTGATAGATTCTGATCCGTCGTATATGACTGCTATGACTGATGCTGCTAATTATATGGCTGGTGATTCAAATATTCGTTCAGCTGCTGATCTGATTTTTTTGATGAATTATAATGATTTACCAGGTGTTAGTGGAACAGCTTATAAAGATGCTGCTAAGGCAAAATATGATGATCGCATTTCTGCTTATGGTTCAGCTACGGCTCTTGCTGAGTATATTCGTGATGCCAGAAATTCACAGGGTTATCCCAATGGTATAATTGCTTGGGATATAGGAGCATGGGTGGTTGCTGCTGCTATGCTTGATGAAAGATTCCCAAGTAATGGTTATGATTTAGATGCTGATGCTATGGCTGAGGTTCTTTATCAGGATTCATTCAATGATAACCCTGGTTATTTTGATATAGTTGATGATCAGGGTTATGACTCAGGTTATGGAAATGTTAACTTTTGGTGGTATCCACTTGGTATATCTGGTCTTATTGATGCTTTTGATGCTGCACAGGTGCATATCTCTGAGATTCCAGGTTTATTATCTATATTATTAAATTGTCAATGTGCATGTGGTGCATTTAGTTTTCAATATGGAGGAAACACTGGTGATGAGGACTGGCAGGCATCTGCTTATGCTGTTATGACTCTTGGTAAATATGATCCCTATACTTATCATGATAATATTGTATCAGCTTGTTCATGGATTGCATCTACTCAGGATGTAGCTAGCGGTGGATGGGTGTATAGTAGTGGTAATCATTATCCTGAGGTTGGCGGTGAGAACACTGCTGCTTTGTATTTTGCTGGATCTGTGATTAACATTGACACTTCAGAAGTGTTCTGGACTATTCAAAGTGCTGTCGATAATGCAGATCCTTGTAATACAATTATAGTACTTCCTGGTTTATATGTTGAACAAGTTTTTATAAACAAAGATTTAACTCTTCAAGGGCTTCCTGGTGCGATAATACAGGCTCCAAGTACTATGACAGGTTATACAATACCTGAGAGTACTCATACGTTTTATCCGGTAGTATTCGCAGATGGTGGTAGTGGTATAATCAGTGTTGAAGTCAAAGGTTTTGAAATCGATGGAGCAGATAATGTTGGTAGCTATGATTACCATGTTGGAATACTTTATCGTAATGTACAACCAGGGACTCACCTTAGTAGGATAGCAGATAATGTAATCCATAGCATGGGTACTAATGGTCAGCAGACATTTGGAATACTAATATATGGTGATTCAGATGTACTTGTTGAGGATAACACCATTAGTGAGTTTTCACGAGGAGGAATTGGGGTTCTTGGCGATGCAGGTATGGTACCAGATCCTGTAGTGAGTATTGATGAGAACATAGTAACTGGTCCATATGATCCCTCTGGTTCACCAACATGGGCATCAAATGGTATACAGATCAGTTATGGTGCCAGTGGAAGTATAACGAGTAATGATGTGTCAGCATGTGGATGGCCAGGCACTGCTTGGGCAGGTACAGGTATACTAGTAGGTGATACCTCTGATGTACTTATTGATAATAACCATGTTCATGATTGTGAACAAGCAATTGGAGTTGGTGATTACCCTGCAGCCTGGGGGTATCCATTCAACGTACTCACAGCATCTGATATTGATGTGACATTTAATACATTAACAGATAATGAATGGGGTATAAGTGTTTTCAATGATATAACAAATGCATTAATACAATGCAATGAGATACTAGATACGCTTTATGATGGAATAGATGTATACAACTATGGATATGGGGATAACTCACCGACGAATATAGAGATTCATTATAATGACATAGTTGGTAGTGGCGCTGATGGTCTCTGGGTTGGACCACTTGTTACACAAACAGTTGATGCAGAATGTAACTGGTGGGGTGATCATAGTGGACCAGGCGGTGATGGACCAGGAACTGGTGATACAGTAGTTGGAAATGCTGACTATGATCCTTGGATATTTGTTGATGCTGATGCAGGAGGACCATATGTTTCTGGTGGAGTCATACATTTTGATGCATCTGGAACTAATGGATCTTGTGGAGCATTATCGTATCATTGGGATTTCGGAGATGGAACAACAGGAGCTGGAGTGAATCCAATGAAGACCTACTCGTTACCTGGGACTTACACGGTTAAACTGACTGTTACACTTACAACAGTTTGTGGAAGAACATATACTGATACTGATACAACAACAGCAACCCTGGCAGGTGGTGACCCACCAATAATAGAGCTTATATATCCAACTGGTGGAGAAATACTATCTGGTGTTGTAACAGTTAAATGGTATGCAATTGATGAGGATTTCCCAGGTGAGCAAAACAAACTCCCGATCTATATGTTTTATAGTGCTGATGGTGGAAACAGTTGGAGACAGATCGATGATGTACTTGAAAACGATGGAGAATACGATCTTGACACCACTGAGTTTGCAGATGGAGAATACATGATAAAAGTAGAGGCGATACATGATGGAGTAGCAGTTGATACTAGTGATCCATTTACAATTGATAACGGTTACACAGGGGTGAAGATATCAGATGTAAGAATCACTGATACAAGTATAAGTAGCTATCAGTGGGTGAAAAATGGAGATGATATAGAAGTTTCAGCGGGTATAACTAGTTCATATAGCCTGAAAAGAGAGGATATATCTGCTGATCTCTCAGGTTTTGGTCTTAGTGATACTGTTATACCAAATAGCTTTGATGGTTTCACTGCTAAATGGATTGTTCATAATGTGGTTTGTAACCCTAGTGATGGAGAAATCAATGTACCGGTAACTGTTAACGCAGCGGAAACACATACAAAGATTGGAAAAATCACAGCGGATAACACAAAACCAGAAATTGAAATTACAAAACCAGCAAATGGATTATATTTCCTTAACAGAAAGTTCTTCCCATTACCAAAAACAATCGTCATTGGTAAAATAACAATCGAAGCAGATGGATTGGACACAAATGGTATTGCAAAAATGGAGTTCTATGTAGATGGTGAACTCAGAGCAACTTTAACAGAAGAACCATTTAGCTGGTACATGAAACAAGGGTTAATGGGAAACCATGAAATAACAATAAAAGCCTATGATCCAGTTGGAAACATTGCTACGCAGACACAACAAGCTAGATTCTTCAGCTTGTTTTTATAAAAAACTTTTTCTTTTTATTTTTTTAAAATTAACAATTTTGGGATTTATTTAAATACACTTAGCATATTATTTTGAAAACTTAATGGTAAGATGTATATGAAGAAACAGATGATATGTATTGTATTAGGATTTTTTTACATCTTGATATCGGTTATACACCCTATCGCAGCTGAATGGTCAAACCCAGTAGTTGTATCAACAGAGAGTAATAAATCAGCTTATAGAGCGATACTTGGTATTGATAATGATGATACCTTACATATAGCTTGGAAGGATAATAGTAACTATTCAAATGCTGGTGATGACTGGGATATTTTCTATAAATTCAAACCAGCAGATGGTAGTTGGACTAAAACAGAGGTTGTATCAGTTGAGAGTACAAACGATAGTAACTGTTTGTTTATGTCTGTGGATAAAAATAAAACAGTTCATGTTGTATGGAAGGATCAAACAGATATTGATAACGCTGGTGATGATTTTGATATTTTTTATAAATATAAACCATTTAATGGTAACTGGTCAAAGATTCAGCTAGTTTCGGTTAACAGTACAAAGAATTCAGGTTGCCCATGTTCTGTGATTGATAAAAATGGTAATTTACATGTTGTCTGGTCTGATTGCATTGACTGTGAAGCATCTAGTAATGAATGGAATGTTTATTATAGTAGACTAAATGATGATAATTTTAGCTTTCCAGAGTTAGTATCAGCAGAGAGCACAGCAGAATCATTTGAACCAGTTATAGCTGTTGATTCAAAACTTAACATTCATGTAGTTTGGTATGAAAAATCAAATTATGGTAATTCAGGTGATGATTTTGATATTTTTTATAAATATAAACCATTTAATGGTAACTGGAGTGAAACACAGGTTGTTTCAAAAGAGAGTACTGGTAGTTCAACGATACCAGCTTTAACTGTTGACTCTGATGACGTTTTACATCTCGTATGGGTTGATACTACTAATATCAACAATGCTGGGAGCGATGGTGATATATTCTACAAAAATAAATCATTAGACAAAGACTGGAGTGAACTCCAAGTTGTTTCAACAGAGAGTAACACTTTTGGACATTGGCCCTCGATTACAACTGATTTAAATGATACAGTTCATGTTGTTTGGAAGGATAAAATTGTTACAAATAATTCATTTAGATATGATGATATTTTTTATAAGTATAAACCAAAAAATGGTGAATGGTCAAATCTTGAGCTTGTATCAAAAAATAGTAAAAAAGAATCAAACTGGGGTTCAATTGTAACAGATTCAAAAGGAGGAGTTCATGTTACATGGTGGGATGATTTTGATGGAAGATGGGTTATGTATTATAGCAATAGAACTAGTGTTGATATTAATCTTACAACTCATATAAATGGAGGAAAAAATGATACAGGGAAAAACGATAATACATATAATATATTCTACATTATACTCGTTATAATAACTATTCTTTTTATAATCTTTATATATTTAAAAAAGAAATAACGAATATTTTACCATGTGATTTTATTTTTGAAATAATAATCTACATCAACTGGGTTCATCAATGGATAGAAATCTATTCTCTCTGAGCTAGTAATAATATAGTTTGTGTCACCTATCCCATCGCCATCTTCATCAACGCCATCATAGTCATCCCAGTAGTTACCATAAGGTCCAGTATCTGCATTCCAATGATTCCAGAGGCTTTTATCTTCATGGGCGCTACTTTTCGTATTTTGTATAAATGTATTATTATAAACCCAGTTACCTCTAGCACTGCAGCAGAAATAAACACCATAAACATTTTTGTAGAAATAATTCTCATAAATCTGGTTTCCACTTGACATCTTAATTCTTAAAGCTTGATAGTTATTGGTAAAAATATTTTTAGAGAAAACATTGTTATCTGATCCTGTATAAAAATAAACTCCTTGTTGACTATTATTAGAAATAAAGTTATCAGTTATAAGATTACCATTTGAATCAGTGGCATCAATTCCGACATTGTTATTTGATATAATGTTTTGACATATTGTATTGTTTTTTGAGTATTGATTTATCTCAATAGCGTTATACAACCCAGATATGTTACAATTCATAATAGTATTATTTGGAAGATCTAAAATTATTCCTCGGATGATTTTGTTTTTATCATTTGTCTTAAAAGTAAAATTTTTAATAAGACAATTATCAGCAACTATTGTTAAAATATTAATCCTAGTTTTCTCTTCATGAAAAATTTTTCCTTCGGCAGTCTCTGTAGAGTTTTCACTTAGAATTATAGTGTTGTTCAGATCTTCTCCGATTAAATTTACTGATTTATTAACCTTTATTGTTTCTTGATAAACCCCTGGTTCGACAAGAATTGTATTTCCATCTGATGCATTGTTTATCGCATCCTGTATAGTCGTGAAATTACTATTTGTATTTTTTCCAACAATTATTGTCGCTGGATTATAATATGGTTCTTTTGGTTCACTATTAATGTTTTTATTTTGATTGTTTTCTATACATCCACTTAGAAGTAGGATTAATATTAGCATGATTGAAGTTATCATAGATGTTTTTTTGCTGATAACTGAATCAACCCCCAGAGATTTTGTTTTTTACTGATAAACCAGTGTATTATACTTAAATTTTTTTTTATTAAGCATTATTTTTTTCAAAGCTAAAGAAAAATATTTTGTATTATTATTTCATTAGCTATTAGGTTATCAACTATGATTGATAAAAAAATCTTAATCACTGGTATTATTATTTTTCTAATTTTGTTTTCTGTTTTCACATTTGTTATGTATGATTTGTATGGCAGAAATGATTTTACTATAAAAAACTGGGTTACCCATTCAGAGAATTCTTCTACAATTATGGCTATTGAGTTTGAAAATAAAATAAACAATGTAGAATTATCTCTGTATAATCCATCAGGGGTTTTGATTGATAAACAAAAAATTACAAAAAAAACTAGTAATGTTTCTTTTATCCTAAGTCAAACTAGATCTATTTCACCATTGACTGGTAACTATACACTTGTTATATTTAGAGATGGAAATAGGTTAGCTGAAAAGAAGATCTTGGTTGAAAAACCTCGTATATCTATTGATAGTTTTAATCCCAAATGGGGTTATAATGAAAAAGATGGTTATTATTTTATTTCATCGTTAAATATTTCGTTTAATAACTCAGGTGACATATTTGAACATATATGGGAGGGAAAGCTGATAATTGATAGCACTATTAATTGGGGTGCTCCAAACAAACATTGGCATGATTTAGATATCTGGGTGCCACCTAATGATGTAATTTTTTATGATCTACCATTAGATCTAGGTTACATCACATCCGGTAATCATAATATTAGTATATTATTTACAGATAAAAACCTGGTAGATATTGTTCTATTTGAAAAAATGATTTCTACGCCAAAATAGGTAAAATTTGTAATTATGATCAATAAAATTTTTTATATGATTAAAGCAAAATTTATATATTTAATTTTATTTAGATATATGATTGGGGGAGCTAGTTGGAGGTAGGAAAAACAAAAATAGCTGTGATACTCTGTTTACTATTGTTGTTTTTTTTATCATTTTTTAATAGTGTTTCCGATGGTTTAACAGTTAAATCAATAACTTCTAGTAGACTCTATCATGTGCTAGATAAGTATAATTCCATTAATTTTTTTGAGGAGAACCATATATTGAATGTTGGTGGTAGTGGGCCGGATAATTATTCAAAAATTCAAAATGCGATAAAAGACTCAAATGATGGTGATACTGTTTTTGTTTGGAATGATTCCTCACCATATTATGAACATGTACTTATAAATAAAAGAATAAGACTCATTGGAGAGGATAAATATTCTACGGTTATTGATGGATGTAACAATGGTGATGTGGTAACAGTTATGGTTGATGGAGTATACCTCTCTGGTTTTACTATAAGGAATAGTGGTAACGACTGGATTGATGCTGGTGTTAAACTAAACTCTGATAACAACATTGTTATTGGAAATATTTTTTTAAATAATAATTTTGGATTATACTCATATAACCTTGATAACTCCATTATATGTAATAACATAATTAATAACAGTTTTGATAGTGGGATTCATCTTCCTTTCTCCAATAATATTACTATTTCAAATAATACTATTACTAATAACAGATTAAAAGGTATTTTTTTATATGACTCAAATGTACATTGTACAAAAAGAAATTTGATCTCTAACAATACTATATCAAATAATAAAGAAGGAGTTTATTTCTGGTTCTCATATAGAACAAATATCTCTCGTAACATGATTTCAAATAACACAGTTGGTATTTCTTTTAATCATAACTCTGAATATAACATTATAAAAAACAATTATATTACCAGTAACAAAGAAAATGGTGTTTTTTTAAATTCATCCGCCCATAACCAACTTAGGAATAATACTATCACTAAAAATGTTAATGGAATTAGTTTAAAATATTCTTCTTATTGTGAGATAAAAAACAACTATATTGATAGTAATGATTATGGTCTTTTTCTACATTACACATTAAACACTTATATCCTTAATAATAGTTTTTCATATAACAATTTTTATGGGGCATGCTTGGATCATTCAACTAAGAATTATATTAGATATAACAGCTTTGTTAATAATAAAAAAATTGGTTTGTATCTAAATCAAAATAGTAATTATAATGTTATTGAGTATAATAGTTTCATAGATCAAATAGTTCATTCTTTTTTTGAGGATACTTATACTAATACTTGGTCTTATAACTTCTGGGATGACTGGGATAAAATAGGTTTTTATCCGATTTATGGTAGGATACATTTAGTTAATGGTTTTATAAGTTTAACCTGGTTGAATTTTGATTTCCACCCCAGTGGAATAAAAATATTATCCTGTAAATAATCTATACAGTTTTTGTAATAACTCAATGGTTATATTTTTTATAGTTTTTTTCTCTCTACGGATAATTACTTTTATTGGTTCTGACCATTCACTATCAAAACCATATATATCCCTGGCTTTTACTCTTATTTTATAAATACCAATTTTTTCCCATGTTTTATTAACGATCATAGTACTTCCTGAACTGCTTGGTCCAAGCCAGCCACTATTGGTGCCATCACCCCAATCCCATATATAGTAGATTTCATCACCATCAGGATCAGTAGATGTAGTGTTATATGTATGAATCTTGTTTTTCCCTCCGAATCTAGATCCATATATGTCTGCTGGTTTACCTGGGGGGTTGCTACACATTCCAATGGGTTTAACTAGTGGATGTCTGTCAATAGTGTTATATGGTGCTATTTCGTAGGGTTCCTCGTAGGTTAAACCATTGTTTTCTGCGTCTAGGTTTTTTTCCTCATAGTCCCACCAGTAATTACCAAGTTGCCCATCATCCCATTGGTTGAGTCCTGTGTCCACTGCGATATAGTATGGATGGTTAATGTTTTTTTTATATACTAGGAAGTTATTATGATAAACCTGGTTGTTGTATGAGCTGAGTAGCTCAATGTTTCTCGTTGAATAATTCGTTGAAACTATGTTTTCCACGATAAGATTATTATTTGATTGTATTACTTCGATTCCTAATCTATTTGCTTTAAAAATAATGTTATTTTTGATGATGTTATCATTTGAGTATCTAATAATTATTGCATCACCGATGTTTGTGATATTATTATTTGTAATAGTACAATTATCAGCGTTTACAAGTCCAACTCCAGCGTTACAATTTGAAAAAAATGAGTTGTTAATTGTTATATTTCTGCAGAAAGCCAGTAGAACACCAACCTCAGTGTATCCTATGTTTTTATTGTTTAATCTTGTATTTGAGCAGTTTACTAGTATTATGTTAACAGCGTCATCTGGGATTTTTACTTTGTTTTGATTTATTGAGTAAAACAATGGTTTATCATTGATAATGTTTCCCTCTATGTTTTGGGTAAAATGATCAATTGTATTGCCGAAGAAGAAAACACCGCAGTTTGTAAAATTATTATTTTTTATAGTATTGTTCGCTGAAAGATTTTGTAGCCATATACCTCCGCCATTGTCATTTTTGTTTCTATGGATTTTGTTCTCAATGATTTTGTTGTTTTTACTCTCTCCAAAAAGCCAGATACTTGGTCCATTATTTTTTTGAAATATGTTGTTTTTTATTGTAACATTATCTGAGTCTTGTAGTAACACTCCACAATAACCATCTGATATTATGTTGTTTTCAATGTTGATATTGTTATGGTTTTTAGTGATTTCAACTCCTGCATCTGTTTTATACCAGAAATTTTGACCCGCATCATTTATTGTAAAATTCTTTATTGATACATTATCTGCTATTATTCTGATTACATCTGTTTTATTCATACAATCAATGATTGTACTGTTTTTGTTTTCACCAATGATTTTTAATGATTTATATAGTCTTATGTATTCATAGTAGGTTCCATTGTAAACAAAGATTGTATCATTATCAGACGCTGCTTTTATT
>Ga0164318_10002022_pt1 | contig 18578 bp, 21 predicted proteins | sample GuaBasSedimGuay9_FD_113734 | JGI IMG/M metagenome (GOLD analysis project Ga0164318, IMG submission 113734) | Subseafloor sediment microbial communities from Guaymas Basin, Gulf of California, Mexico - Guay9, Core 4571-4, 0-3 cm | ecosystem: Environmental > Aquatic > Marine > Hydrothermal vents... | reverse complement strand
TGCCTCTTTTATTGACATATTACAAACTATCTCACTGATATCTACTTTATTCATCTCTATATCCATAAATAAATCATTTTCTATCATGTCAATGAGCTCAGAGCTTATTTCATAACCATCATGTATCACGATTGTATCAATAAAACTACTTTTATATAGTGAGTTTTTATAAAATTCTTTTATGGATGATGTTAAAAATTTGTATATCAAAACATCTCTACCAAAAAGTTCTAAATCACTATCATTTGAATCCACACCATCACTAAAGTGCCCTAAATCTTCCTTTTGCGACTTTAATTCTTCAAAATCTGTAGACTCCTGATCTTCATCCAAATCATCTAATTCACTTAAATCACTAAGTTCTTCAATACCACCAATACCATCATCTCCCATATTGTCTAACTCAATCAAATCATCAAGTCCCTCTTCTTCAGATGCATTTTCCCAATCTTCTTCGCCATCACTTAAATTGTCATCTGTTGTTGTTTGAAAATATGCACCAAATAAAAGATTTCCATTTTCAAAAACACTTATAGTTACTGAATCTTCATGGTTTAAAATATAAAGAGTTTGTTCTTTTTTCAGTTTTTGATTTTTTATAAGAAAATTTTGTACCATAAATGGAGAGTATATAAAATCCAATCCACTTTTCTTAAAAAGTTTTTTAACCCAATTAATATCTATAAAAGAGGCATAAATAGACCAATTTTTATCGACAGGGATATGTGTAACACTTTTCATATCTACACTATTTTTTTCAAAATCAATTGCTGTGATGCCACTTATAGCACCCTGCCCCATTGAATCTAAAAACAGTGTTATATATGCAAAATTGTAGTCTATTTGAAGTTTATCTAAATACTTATGCATTTTAGGGGATATTGTATCGTTATTAGAAATTTCAAAATTTTCTAAAAATTTATCTTTTATTACTCCATTTTTTACTACTTTTGAGGAAACAATCCATTCACTATTTTGCTGGACTATAGAGATAAATATATTAGAAAAATATTTTTGAAAAATTTTTGTTAATGCCATATATGCCCGTTTAAATTTATTTTGTTATTATTATACCAAATATAAAGCAAAAGAAGTTCCTAAAACAATTCTGCATAGAGCTGTTTAAACTTTTTTTGCACCTTTTTACTATTTTTCTGTAATGTTTCATCTGTCAGCGTTGATGGATTAAGATCATCATAACTATCTATCATAATTTCACACATAAATTTAACTCTTGTTTTATCTTCTTGCGTGTACTCTTTTTTTGAGCTAATTGCATCTATTTTTCTTAAGTATTCATTGCCTTCATTTATGTATTTTTCATAACTCAATGCTATTTCACTTTGAATCATAACGGTATTTGCCATTTTATTGTAACTGTCCTCATTAAAGGACTCTTTTGCTAGTGTATAAGCACTATCATAGTTACCTAGCATATAATAAACTCTTGCTTGAACTGAATTTTTATAAGAGGAGTTAGAACTAAAATAAAAAAAACTCCCTCCAAATAAAACAATCACAAATATAATCAAATTTATTTTAGAAAGCATTTAGACTTAACCTCTCTTTAATCAAGATTTTTGCATCTTCTAAACTCATATCAGTTACATAAAAAGGATCACTATAATAGTAATCTAAAGTACAAAATGGTTTTGGGATTGAAAATCTATCCCAACTTTTTAATCGCCAAGCCTTTGAAGCCTTGCAGTTCATAGTAACTATCGGAACATTTTTCTTTTGTGCTATAACCACAGCACCATCAGCAACACTATGTCTTGGACCTTTTGGTCCATCTGGTGTTATACCTACGTCTCTACCACTGTTTAGCGACTTAAATGCATCTTTAAGTGCTTTTATGCCGCCTCTTGTCGAACTCCCACGAATTGTTCCACCTCCTAAAAGATGTAAAAGTCTAGTAGCTATTTCTCCATCATGGTGTTGACTTACTATAACATCTATTTTATCTGAATGACGATAATCACGATATCCAAAAGAAAGTATCATAATTTCTCCATGCCAAAACACAAAAATAGACGGTGTATCTTTTGTTTTGTCTTTATCAAAATGGTATCTTTTTTTACACGTTAAGTAGATAAAATGAAGTATAAGAAAAGCTAACGGAGGTACAATAAGTACCTCAAGCTTTTTTTTTGTTTTTTTACTTAACAACTTCGCCATAAAGTGCCAAGCGTCTAGGATTTGTTATCTTAACTTTTAGAGTTTTTCCGAGCAACTCTTCGCTACCTTCTACTTGAACAAGAGCATTATTATCGCTTCTTCCTGCAATCAAGCCATTATTTCTTAACTCTTCAAAGTAAACATTATAAACTTTGTCTTTTTTTAAATCAGATATTTCATCTAGGATTTCATTCTGTCTATCTTGAAGTTTTTTTAATCTTTTTGAAGCAATATCAGGATCTACTTGATTTGTAAACTCTGCTGCTTTTGTTAAAGGTCGTGCTGAATATTTAAAAGCAAAAATCTGCTCAAATTTTACTTTTTCAAGCACATCCATGCTCTCATCAAAGTCTTCATCACTTTCTCCAGGAAATGCCACGATAATATCTGTACTAATCGAAACATCAGGAACTAACTCTCTAAGTTTCAAAGCACGATTTAAAAACCACTCTTTTGTGTAACCTCTTTTCATCTCTTCAAGTATATGAGTTGAGCCACTTTGAAGAGGCATATGCATCGATTTACATACTTTTGGATTAGAAGCAAAAGTTTCTAAAAACTTGTCGTCCATATGAAGTGGATGAGGCGAAGTAAAACGGATTCTTTCCACCTCTTCTATCTCACTTATAAGATTTAAAAGATCTGAAAAATCAATTTTTTCATCTCTTTTTAAAGAAAATCTTCTGCCATAGTTATTAACATTTTGTCCAAGTAAAAATATCTCTTTTGCACCATTTTTTGCAGCTTCTCTAGCCTCTTGAACTATGAGCTCAGATGGTATAGATATCTCATCCCCACGAGTATGGGGAACTATACAGTATGTACATTTTTTATCACAACCAATAGAAATATTGACATATGCTTTGTATCTTGAACCTCTAAACTCTCCAAAAGCATAAGTACTTTCATCATAGCCAATATCAACATCTATAAATTTTTCTGTTTTGACAGCCTGTGAAACTTTAGATACATTTCTAGCCCCAAGCACAAAACTAACAGATGGAGCTCGTTTAAAAATTTCATCGCCTAAGTGACTTGCAGTACAACCACAAATCCCTATCTTAGCTCCCTCTTTTTTTATCTTGTTGAAAACACCTATCTCTGAAAAAAGCTTATTTACTGGTTTTTCTCTTACACTACAAGTGTTTATCATAATCAAATCGGCAGTTTTAGCATCATCACTAAGTTCATAATTATCTTTACTGCTAAGTTCCGCAATCATGTGTTCTGTATCTCGCGTATTCATAGCACATCCAAGTGTTTCTATGTATACTTTCTTTTTGCTACTCAAAAGTATCAGCCTTAGAGTATATGAATTTCATACATATAGTCTTCTTCACCAAGACCATATTTTACTTCACGAAGGTACACACTAAAATCTTTTTCTTCAAAATACTCTACTAAAGCCACTAAATCTTTATGAGAGTTTTCTTTATCAAAATAAAGTATTTTGTGTTCCTCTTTTGCTATTATTTCTTCTACTTTTTCAAGTGTTATTGCTTTTGGTTTTCCATTTATTTCATTTCTTGCTAATTTCAATTCCATTTTGTTTACCTTAATTCATTATTATAATCGAATAGTATATCTACTTTTCGATAAAATACGCATTAAACTTAGTAAAAGCAAATTTAAGATATAATTCTAATCCTCAAATAAGCAATCCCTAAAATTATAATTGTTACTTTTATATTGCTAAAATAAAAGCATTAATAGTGCAAAATGAAAGAGTAAAATATGGAAAAAATTATAGATATTATTGAGTCAATTGCTCATGAAAAAGATTTGAATATTGAAGACGTTAAAAACACAGTTTGTATGGCACTTACTAAAACTGCTAAAAAAATATATGGTGAAGATTATGAGTATGAAACTATCATAAATACTGAGACTAAAACACTAAATCTATTTCAAAAAGTACTTGTTGTTAAAGATGATGACGAAAGACTAGAAGACGAAAAAGACAAGTATACAGGACTCACAGAGGCAAAAGAAGAAGATCCTGGTGTAGAAGTAGGAGATGAACTTACATATGAGCTTCCACTTGACAATTTAGGAAGAACAGCAGCTTCAACTCTACAAAGAGAATTAGAATTTCATATTCAAAGACTATTAGAAAACCAAATTTTTGATAAATATAAAAATATGGTAGGCGACAGTATATTTGGTACAGTAACAAGAGTAGATAATGAAGAGACAACTTTCGTTGAGTTTGATGAAGTTCGTGCAGTTATGCCAAGAAAAAACAGAATAAAAGGTGAAATATTTAAAGTGGGTGATGTTGTAAAAGCTGTCATAAGAAAAGTTTTTATAGATAAAGCTCAAGGTATTTATGTTGAAATTTCAAGAACAAGTCCAAAGTTTTTGGAAGCACTTTTAGCTCTTGAAGTTCCTGAGATTAAAGATGAGTTGATTACTATAAATTCAAGTGCAAGAATACCAGGAGAGAGAGCAAAAATAGCTCTAACTTCACTTCATCCAAATATAGATGCAGTAGGTGCAACCGTAGGAACTAAAGGCATAAGAATCAATGCAGTAAGTGGCGAACTACATGGTGAAAATATCGACTGCATAGAGTACTCAAGCATACCAGAGATTTTTATATCTCGTGCACTTAGTCCTGCGATTATATCAAATGTAAAAGTAGTAGATGGAAAAGCTATCGTAACACTTCCTGCTGACCAGAAGTCAAAAGCGATAGGAAAAAGTGGAATCAATATCCGTCTTACTTCTATGCTTGTCGGTATGGATATAGAGCTTGTAGAATTAGAAGGCGGTAGTGATTCTAGTACCGAACCATCAAAAGATCCAAATGCACTTTCAAACCTATTTGGTGGCGAATAAAAATCTTTACATGTAGAGATGATTTCTCTACATGTAAACTATATATTTGATATAAGTAACTTTGATACCATATCCCCTTTAGAATTTTTCTCTATTTTCAACTCTGTATTAATCGAATTTTTATATTTTAAAAGTTCCCCTTGAAGTGTTCTTAATACATGCCAGTATTTTTCATAAAATGGTGTATCTATTTCAGCAATCTTCTCTCTTTTTATAACTGAAGCTATCTCAAAAACATTATGCATATAATAGATTTTATTTATTGCTCTTTGGATTCTATACTCTTTCATAATTTTAAGATTATTTACTAATACCTCTTTTTCAATTTGTGAAAGATTTTTATTTGCTACATCTTCTATCTCGTGATTTAATTTCTGCTCATATAATGTTATCTCTTTAGTTATATCATGTTCTAGGTTTGGTTCATACTGAAGCATTGCACTCAAAATTTCTTCATTACTAAACCTTTTACTATTAACATCATAAGAATATGATTTTTGCTCACTAAAGTCTTTATCTATAGCTTTGAGTATCTGAAAACCTATCATAAGATAGACATATTTATCTTCTTTTCCATCTTTAAATGTAATACCGTGATGGGTAATAAAAGGTCTTGGACCTACATATTTTATCTGCATAATTAATCCTTAATAAAAACTACATATTAAGATTACTACTTCTAAGCTTGATTAGACCTTTTAAAATGAGGGTTTAACTTTAGTAAAATCAAATCTGCAACAATATTTCCAATCAAAGTTAAAAATGCTGAAATTATCAGTATCCCCATAATTACAGGATAATCACGGCTAAGCGCACTTTGAAAAAACAGTAATCCCATGCCATTGATTGCAAAAATAGATTCTAAAATGACACTTCCGCCTATGAGTCCCGGTAAAGATAACCCTAATATTGTTACTATTGGTGGGGATATATTTGGCAGTATAAAATATCTAAATAATTTAACTCCTTTTATACCACGAGAAAGTGCAAAAAATATATAATCACTTTTCAAAACACCTAAAGTTAAGCTTCGTATATACATACTCAAACTTCCAATACCACCAAAGACCATAACAAACACTGGTAAAACCAAGTGCCAACTAAAATCAAGATAGTAGCTAAATCCATCTTTTGCATCGACAGAGTGAAGTCCAGAAATTGGAAACCAATCAAGCTCCACACTAAAAACAATCACAAGTAAAAGTGCTAGGTAAAAAGAAGGCATAGCATAAGAGAGAAGTGAAAACTGTTTTGCAAATTTATCAAATTTACTTCCTTGTTTTAAAGCAGATTTTATACCAAAAAACATAGATAAAGAAAAAACTAAAATCAAACTTATAACATTTAAAAGTAATGTTATAGGAAGTCTTGAAAGTATTTCATCTCGTACACTTTGACCACTTGCAAAAGAAATTCCAAAATCAAGCTGGGCTACTGCTTTTAACCATGAAAAAAACTGTTCTGGGAGTGATTTATCTAAGCCGTATACGCGTTTAAGCTGTTCAATTGATTCTGCTGTTATATTTGGATTGAGTTCCCCACTAGCAAAAAAAGAGTTTGGAGCCATATGAATAGCTCCAAAAGAGATAACACATATTATGAAAAGCATTAGCACTACATATAAAAATTTTTGTAGTACTACCTTTAACATTTACTTGTTTCTCTCGTCCCAAGCGAGCGTAGTTTTGCCCTCTTCGTCTTTTGTTGCAAGTGCCATTCCCATAGCATTATAACCATTATCTACATAGTGAACTTCACCCGTAACAGCGGTTGAAAGGTCGCTTAAAAGATACATTCCAGAGTTTCCTACTTCATCAGTTGTTACATTTCTTCCAAGTGGAGAATTTGTTTCATTCCAGTTAAGTATCATTCTAAAATCACCAATTCCTGAAGCAGAAAGTGTTTTGATAGGTCCAGCACTAATTGCATTTACTCTTATGTTTCTTTTTCCACAATCAACAGCCAAGTATCTAACACTTGATTCAAGTGCAGCTTTTGCAACACCCATGACATTGTAATGAGGGATAAATCTAGGCCCTCCAAGGTAGCTAAGGGTAAGAACAGATCCACCATCATTCATAACAGGCATACAAGCTGCTGTAAGTGAAATCAACGAATAAACAGAAGTTCCAAGAGCCACATCAAAGTCAGCTCTAGTTGTATCTATTAGCCCACCTTTAAGTGCTTCTCTTGGAGCAAATGCAACAGAATGAACAACAAAATCAATCTTACCAAAGTCTTTTTCTAAAGACGCAGTTAATTCTGTTAAATGTTCAGGATTATTTACATCAAGCTCATAAACAGCCTCTGCACCAAACTCTTTAGCGATAGGACGAACTCTTTTTTCTAACTGCTCATTTAAAAAAGTAAATGCAAGCTCAGCACCTTGTGCTCTACATGCTTTTGCTATACCATATGCTATTGATTTGTTATTTGCTATGCCTACAATTAGACCTTTTTTGCCCTTCATTATCATGCTTTTATCTCTCCTATTTTATGTTTTGTGCAGCTTTTATCATCTGTATAAATGCTTCTGCTTTCCAACTTGCAGTCCCAACAAGAACCCCATCACAATTTTCGATATCCAATATATCACCGACATTATCTACTTTAACACTTCCTCCATAAAGAAGTGGTTTATTTATCTTATCTCTTAGTCTTTTTAAAACCTCTTTGATGTCATCATTACTCGCAGTTAGCCCTGTGCCAATCGCCCAAACAGGCTCATAAGCAACCACTAATCTATCATAATTTAAATCAATCCCATCAAACTGTTCCCAAACATAGGACATAACGGCATCAAGACCAGCTTCACGAACCTCTTTAGGCTCACCAACACAATAAACTATCTCAACACCTTGATCTTTTGCAAAGTTATATTTGTTTACTATAAGCTCACTACTCTCTTTGAGTACATGTCGACGCTCTGAGTGACCGATAAGAACACTATCAACATCAAACTCTTGTAACTGTTCAAAACCAACTTCACCAGTAAAAGAGCCATTTTGTGTAGGATAAAAATTTTGTGCTCCAACTTTAATGCTTTTATCTGTAACAAACTTATCAAGAGCCGTTGAAGTTGGATATATACGAGCTTCAACAGTAGAATTACTTTCATTTACAAAAGCTTCAACTTGCTCTACAAACTCTCTTGTACTTTTTCTAGTGTGATTTGTTTTAAAATTTGATGCTATTATCATTAGTCTACTTCTTTTATGTATAAAGGTCTTACACCAGGGAGTTCTTTACCTTCTATAAGTTCCAAACTCGCACCACCACCAGTAGAGATAAATGTCATCTCATCAGCATCTCCTGCACGCGCAACCACATCAGCAGTGTCACCACCACCTACAACTGTTGTCGCATGAGCTTCACTAATTGCATGGGACATTTTATGACTTCCTTTTGCAAACTTTTCAAGTTCAAAAACACCCATTGGTCCATTCCAAAGTATAGTTTGAGCATCATTTAATGCTTCTCTAAACATCCTTGAAGTTGCTGGCCCAATGTCAAGTCCCATCCAGCCTTTTGGAATTTCTTGTGTTGTAACAAATTTTATAGTAGAATCTTGCGAACAAGTCTGAGCAGCAACTACATCAACGGGAAGATAAAGTTTTACTCCAAGTTCTTTTGCTTTATCTAAAACTTTTAGTGCTTCGGGCATTAAATCATCTTCAACCAAAGAGTTACCGATATCTAATCCTTGAGCTTTTAAAAATGTAAATGCCATACCACCACCGATAATAAGCTTATCTATACGAGGAAGTAAGTTTATCAATGCTTGAAGTTTACCACTAACTTTGCTCCCACCAACAACTGCAACAAAAGGGCGAGTTGGTGCTTTTAGTAAGTTTTTAGAAAAGCTCACCTCTTTTTGAAGTAAAAATCCAGCAGCACTTGTATTGGTATTAAAATATTTAGTAATGGCTTCAACAGAAGCATGAGCACGGTGACAAACACCAAAAGCATCATTGATATATATCTCTGCATAAGAGGCTAGCTCTTTTGCAAACTCTGGATCATTTTTGATTTCACCCTTTTCAAATCTAAGATTTTCTAAAAGTAAAACTTCTCCCTTCTGTAAAGATGCTGCTTTTTCTTTTGCATCAAGACCAATGACATCACTTGCAAATTTTACTTCACAACTAAGTAAACGAGTTAGTCTTTTAAATATTGGATCAAGTGAATACTTTGCTTCAAAAACACCATTAGGACGATCTAAATGACTGGCAACTATAACCGTACAATGATGATCTAAACAGTAACGAATAGTTTGAATTGCTGAACGAATTCTTCTATCATCTGTTATATTCATAAACTCATCTAATGGTACATTGAAATCACAACGAATAAATACTCTTTTCTCTTCTATATCTATATCACGAATAGAACGAATCATAATAGTCCTTATTTACTTATATATAGTGCCATATCTATTAAACGATTTGAGTAACCCCACTCATTGTCATACCATGCCATAATTTTTACCATATTTCCAGCGATTACTTGTGTCAAATCAGCTGCTACGATTGAACTTATAGGACAACTTTGAAAATCTTGAGAAACTCTATAATCCTCATCAACTTCCAAGATACCTTTTAGCTCACCATTTGCTTTTTCTTTTAAAAGTGCATTTATCTCTTGTATTGTTGTATCTTTTTTAACTAAAACATTCAAATCAACCATACTTACATTTGGAGTTGGAACTCTCACACTTTGACCATGCAATCTGCCTTTTAGTTGAGGAAGAACTAACCCTATTGCTTTTGCTGCACCTGTTGTTGTTGGTATCATATTAACAGCTGCCGCGCGTGAACGACGGGTATCTTTTGGATGTTTAACATCTAAAAGATTTTGACCATTTGTATATGAGTGAATTGTAGTCATAAGACCTTTGTCAATTCCAAAAGCATCATCAAGAACTTTTGCAATCGGTCCAAGGCAATTTGTAGTACAACTTGCATTTGAAACTATAGCTTGGCCTTTATATGTATTTTCATTTACGCCCATTACAAAGGTAGGAGTATCATCTTTTGCAGGAGCTGACATAAGAACTTTTTTGATTCCATTGTCTATAAATGTTTGAGCTTTTTCTTGTGTCAAAAATGCACCCGTACACTCTAAAACAATATCAACACCAAAATCAGAAAAATTTAACTCTTTAGGATTTCTTGTTGAAAACATCTTAACTTTTGCATTTCCAATTTGCATATAATCATCTTCTAAAGTTTTTACCTCTCCATCAAATCTTCCATGAACGCTATCATACTTAAGCAAATGCTCTGTCATATCTCTACTAGCAGTATCATTTACACATATTAACTCTACATCATCTCTGCTATCTATGATTCTAGCTACACATCTTCCTATTCTTCCAAAACCGTTAATTGCAACTTTTAGTGACATAATATTCCTTATTCTAAAATTGTGTTATTTTATCTAAAATCATGTATAAAAAAGTTTAAAAGAACAAAATAACTCTTACTATTTTTCTTCCAACAACTTTGCTATAGCTTCCACAGAGGTATCACTCATATCTAAATCTAAATGAACTCCATTTTTTACTTTAACTATAGTCGTATTAAAACCATAATTTTTTGTAATTTTAGACTTAATAGTAAATATAGAGTATCTACCCAAAGTATTTGTACCTTCTTTCCATATACCATGAACTACTATTGTTAAGATATCTTCTCTATCTGCACTAGCTTCATAATACTCTATGCACTCACCACCTGCAAATATAAAATTTTCTCCTTGATTTATACATTGCTTTTTATCGATTATACTATCAGCATAACTATTACTACAAAACAAAAAAACTACCACTAAAATTTTAACTAAATTTTTCACAACTATTCTCCTCATAATATTTTTGTTATATTTTAACTTTTTTTTAAATAAATTAACTTAATAATTTGATATAATCTTATATAGATTTACAAATGATATTGAGGTAAATATGAAAATTGCAATTTTTGGTGGTTCTTTTGACCCTTTACATGTAGGACATGTACAAATAGTTAATGAAGCTATAAACTCTTTACATATAGATAAACTATATATAATTCCTACTTACTTAAATCCATTTAAAAAAGTCTTTCATGCACCTTCTACTTTACGCTTGAAGTGGCTTCAAAAAGTCTTTACATGTAAAGAAAAAATAGAAATATTAGATTATGAGATAAAACAAGAAAGAGCTGTTCCTACTATCGAAACTGTAAAATACTTAAAACAAAAAGAACCAAATATAAAGAAAATTTACCTTCTTATTGGGGCTGACAATTTAAGCTCTCTACATAAATGGCACAACTATAAAGAACTCTCAAACTTAGTAGAATTTGTTGTCGCTTCAAGAGATAAAATAAAGATTCCAGAAAACTTGATAAAATTACCAATTCATGCTAAAATTAGCTCTTCAAAACTTCGTTCAACTATGAACAAATCTTTCATACCACAAATAATCGAAGATGAGATAACAAAATATTATAACAAAAATAATTCTTGCTAAAAGCAAAGCTTCAGTGCAAGGAATTTTTATGGAGCAATGCTTCAAAAAAAGGAAACAGTTAAATGGAACAAAGAATAGAAAATATAGTCAATATCCTAGATAGTAAAAAAGCAGAAAATATTCAAACTTTTGATATGAGTGGTAAAGACTACTTTGTAGATCAAGTTGTGATTGCAACAACTTTAGGTGAGAGACATGGTATCTCTTTATTAGATGATTTAAAAAAAGGCTTAAAAGATAAAGATGAATCTTTTTTACATATAGAAGATGAAAATGAGTGGGTTGTTATCGACTTAGGTGACATACTTATACATCTCATGAGTCCTCAATATCGTGCTCAATACAACATTGAAGAATTTTTATCTGAAAGAGAAGCTGAGATGAAAAAACAGCAAATTTTACTAGACTAATTAACAGAAGGGAGGAACAAACTCCCTTTATATAAACTTCATATATAACTTTTTCTTATAATAAAAAATATATCTTTTTTACTATAGCATATAATTAAAAGGATTAATCATGCTAAAAAAATTAATTAAGTTATCGCTAATATTTTTAATTGGTGCTAGTTTTCTAAATGCGCAAGACTTGAAAAATACTGGTGTTGCAGTTACTTATCTTGACTTTGGAAATGATGAGAAAAAAACCACTATTAAACGCATTCATAATGAAGAGTGTAAAAGTATCAAAGTAAGTCCAAATATTATTTGAAGTGGTGATTTTGCAAGCGATAAAATCCCAAAAAATTGTAAAAAAACATTCGCAACTACCATAGGTAAACTTTCTCCAATTAAAATTGCAGATGGTATTGAAACTTATGGTGAACTTGAAGTTATAGAGTTTATAAAAAAAGCACAAAATGACGACAACATGCTACTTGTCGATGCTAGGATGTTAAATTGGTATTTAATTAGTACCATTCCTGGGTCTATAAATATCCCATTTAAGCACTTTAATCCAAAAAAATCTCCTGATGAATTTGAAGATGTTTTAGATGCAATCGGAATTAGTGTAGAAAATGGAAAATATGATTTTTCTAATGCAAAAACATTAGCACTATTCTGCAATGGTTCTTGGTACCCACAATCAACTCTAGCAATTAATAATCTTTTAAAAATAGGTTATCCAAAAGAGAAGCAAAATCTACTAAAAACTTATCTCCTCCATCCCATCCATGCTCGTTATTGTACTTGCTAAAATTATGTAGTTTAATATCATAAAGATATATAGCACGCCAATTACAACATTACTAATAAAATAATAATAACAAAGGGAGATTACTAGAAAGTGTAGAGACAATAAGATTGTCTCTTTTTTTACATTTTATCTTTAGCTTTAATGCCTATTAAACTAAGTCCAACTCTTAGACTTACGCCTACCATTGCTAATAGTTTTAAGTATTTATCTTCGTTAACTTCACCAACAACTCTGTTTTCATTATAAAACTTATGTAGACTTGCTGAAAGTATTTTTAGATATTCTGTTACTTTTTGTAGTTGACGAGATTCAAAAGCATCTTCAAGTACTTCTGGTAATAACAATGCACTATAAAGAAGATTTGCTCCATCATCATTAAGATTTTCCAGTTTTGCACCTTCTACATCTTGCAAAGTTTTTCCGCTTTTATTGAATACTTGGTTTATTCTTGCATGTGCATAATTTATATAAAATATTGGGTTTGAACTATCTTCTTGTTTGAACATATCTATATCAAACTCTAAATGAGTATCGCTCTTTTTACTTAAAAATACAAAACGAAGAGCATCACTTCCAACATCTTTTACAACATCACTCATCAAGATAAAATTACCAGCACGTTTACTCATTTTGTAAGGCTCTCCACCTTTAAGTAGTGAAACCATCTGAGCCAAGATAACTTCAAGCTTTTTCTCATCATAACCCAAAAAGTTGATTGCTGCTTTTACACGAGAGATATAACCGTGATGATCAGCTCCCCAAATGTTTATATAGTGGTCATACTTTCTTTGGTATTTATTGTCATGATAGATAACATCACCAGCAAGATACGTTGGTCTTCCATCTTCACGGATTACAACTCTATCTTTTTCATCACCCAAATCAGTTGAGCGAATCCAAGTTTTTCCATCTTCTATGTATGTTTTATCTGAATTTTCAAGCTTTTTGAAACTATCATCCCACTTGTTGTAAAGAGATTTTTCGCTTACAAACTGTTCAAATTCTATACCAACTTCACTGAGGTTCGATTTTATAAGATTTATCATCTTATCTTTACCCCAAATTGAAAGTTTTTCTATATTGTTTTCATCTTCAAATACAGTTGCACCAAGTTCATCTTTAGCCTCATATGCCAAATCAACAATATACTCACCTCTATAAAACTCATCAGGCCATTTCACATCTACATGTAAAACATTTTCACGACCTGCAAGATATATAGAAAGTCCAAGCATTTGCATTTGACTACCAGCATCATTGACATAGTATTCACTTACTACTTTGTATCCTAAGTGATTACCAATACGAACAAGAGAATCACCTAAAACAGCACCTCTAGCATGTCCTATATGAAGAGGGCCAGTTGGATTTGCACTTACATATTCTAGTAAAATAGACTCATTTTTTTCTGATTTTCCAAACTCTTTTTCATGAGTTATTGCCCACGAGGCATACTCATCTAAAAAATCTTCACTTAATCTAAAGTTTATATACCCTTTTAATGATGTAACTTCTTTAAAAATAGTACTATTTTCAAACTTTGCACATAACTCATCAGCTATAATCATCGGTGATTTTTTAAGTTCTTTTGCTAGGGAAAATGCTATCGGTGTTGCGTAGTGGCCAAAAGACAAATCTTTTGGCTTCTCTAAAATAAACTCACGCTGAAGTTCTTTGTGTATCGCTTCTATGACACGTTTTTTCATCTAATGTCTCCTTTTTTTGAGAACAAGTCCCCAAAAAAATTCCTCTTCTTAAAGCTACTACTTTGTAGAGAAATGAATCGTACTATCATTAAGCTTGTTTAGTTTCTTCTACCTTAGTAGCAGATACAGTTTCTTCTTTTTTCTCAATTTTTTCATCAGCTTCTACAGAAGTTACTTCGTCTTCTTTCATTTCACTTTTAAAACTCTTAATACCTTTACCAATACCTTTTGCTAAATCTGGAATCTTTTTTGCTCCAAATAACAATACCACAATTGCTAAAATAATTAGTAGTTCTGGCATACTAGGAACGCCCATACTATCTCCTTTAATCTTTACGTTAAATTTTTAATCTGCTTATTATACCATTTTATCCTAAAGGTAAATTAAGGGCTAATAAACCCATGAGCTTATAAACTCATCTATATCTAATGAGCTTACTTTACACCTTGAAGATATGGCAATCGAAGTGAGTTTTTCTAATGTTTCTTCAAAGTTATCATTTATCAAAACATAGTCATATTCTCTGATTCTTGTCATTTCTGAAACGGCATTATTTATCCGCTTATTTATAGATTCGTTAGAGTCTGTTCCTCTATTTGAGAGTCTTTGCTTTAATACATTTTGGTCTTTAGTTGTTAAAAAAACTGATGTTATCAAATTGCCAAACTTTTCTCTTGCTATTTTATGACCTTGAACATCTACATCAAAAACTACTAATTTACCTTCATGCAATGCTTTTAAAATAGGCTTTAGAGAAGTTCCATAATAGTTACCATGAACTCTTGCCCACTCTAAAAACATACCCTCTTCAATATCTTTTTTAAAGTCATCTTTACTTATAAAGTAGTAATTAACACCTTCTTTTTCTCCATTTCGCACGTCTCTTGTTGTTGTTGAAATAGAAAAGTGTACATCATCTATGCTTTTAAACATCTCATCCATTAAAGAACTTTTTCCAGAACCACTTGGCCCAGATACAATAAGTATACTACCTCTCACTACTATTTATCCTCTTCAAATGAAATAGATATATTGACTTTCATACCCTTAAGTGCCTCTTTTACAGAGCTATCACTCAAAGCTTCTTTAATACTTTTGCTAACTTTCTCTTCTATCTCTTCTTTTATATTTTCATCTTTTGAGATTTCTTCTTCTTTCTCTTCTTCTTCGTTTGTCACAACATTCATACCCAGAGCACTCAAAAGAGCACTTTCAGCTAGATCATCTATTGAAGATATTTCACTATTTTGATTGGTTAGAGTATCTAGCGTAATTTCTAAATCTTCTACTGATTCATTATCTAAATTTTCTTCCAAAGGAGCAATAACCTCTTTCGATACTTCATCTTCATCAAGATTTAAATCCTCTTCAACCTCAATAGAATCCATAACTTCCTTTAAATCACTCACATCTAAATCATCTTCTTCTAACTCATCTAAGCTTATGTCATCATCATTTTTTTCTTCATCTAAATCTTCAAGGGTAAACTCTTCCTCACTACTCTCTTGTGATACCTCATCCAATGGCTCTTCTAAACTAATCTCTTCTTCTATCTTTTTATCAGTTGCTTCTTCAACTAACTCTTCATCTAAGGACTCTTCTAAACTTATCTCATCATCATCTAAATCATCTAAAGAAAAATCTTCACTCTCAATCTCTTCTTCTTTTTGTTCTTCTACTTCTTCCAGTGCTACTGCCAAATCATCAACATCAGCACCAACATCACCACTGATTTCTTCTTCATCTAAATCTTCGAGAGCAAACTCTTCCTCATTATTATCTTCTGATACCTCATCCAATGGCTCTTCTAAATTTTCATCTTTAGGTTCTTCTTCAACTAACTCTTCGTCTAATGGCTCTTCTAAACTTATCTCATCATCAGCCAAACCATCTAAAGAAAAATCTTCACTCTCAATCTCTTCTTCTTTTTGCTCTTCTACTTCTTCCAGTACTGCTGCTAAATCGTCAATATCGGCACCAACATCATCACTGATTTCTTCTTCATCTAAATCATCCAATGACAATTTTTCTTTTTCATTATCCTCATCTTCTAACAACTGCTTCACTTCATCTATATCATCACTATCCAAAACAGAAACTAGCTCTTCACCATCAATACTTAACTCTTCTTGTTCATTCTCTTTTTCATTCTCTTCTAACATTGTTTCATCAAGACCTATTTCTTCATCAAGACTTATCTCAGTTTCATCATCTAACGACATATCACTATCATCTACTTTTACAACTTCCTCTTCAAGTTTAAACATATCCATATCACTCTCTTCTTCTAAATCAATATCATCCAAATCTAACGACTCTTCTGAGTCCAAATTTAATAATTCATCATCAATTAACTCTTCTTCAATATTATCATCAACAATATCTTCCTCAATATCTTCCTCGATATCTAAAGATTCATCATTACTATCACTATCGATTTTTGCAACCAAATCAATAAAATCCGTAGGTAAAAATGGCTTTTCTAAAACTGCACTCATATTTTCTGGTTTTTTTTCTCCTCTTTTACCTATGTATACAAAGTTCCGAGAAAGACCTTCTTGAACATTTTCATCAATAGTTATTTCGCTATATTGTTCATTGTCAACAAATACAATGTCATAACTCTCAAGGGGTGTTTCATCAAAGGAAATTACTTCGTCAATTTCAAACCCAAGTTTTTCGACACTTAGAGTTATCAATCTAGATACTGCTGGATTGTTATTTACGAGAAGAAAGTGCATAATGTGACTCCTAAAATTATAATAATTACATCATTTTAGTATAAAATATATTAGGTCTATATAAATAACAAAGACAATTTAGAAATTGCCTCTAACATCTCCCTTTTAAAGACCATCATAATCGAAGATAAAACAGCTAACATAACAACAAATGCAACCATAATTTTAATAGGAAACCCAACAACAAGCAAATTAAACGATGGCATAGTTTTCATCAACATTCCAAAAACTATATCTGCAAGTAAAGAAAGTCCTACCATAGGAAATGATAAAATAAATCCAAAAATAAACATGTTTGACACAGCGCCAAGCAAATAAGTCCATATATTGTGGTCTGGATAAAAGCTGCCCAAAGGTAAAATATCTAATGACTTTACTATAAAAAGAATCATGAGATGGTGTCCATTAAAGGCTAAAAGAACGACTAAAGCAAGAAGTGTAAAAATAGTACTTATAACTGGCATAGAAGTACCTGATTGTGGATCCAATACACTTGCCATAGTAAATCCCATGACAAAAGATATCTGCATACCAGCCATTTGTAGCATTGCAAAAACTATGAGTAAAAAAAGTCCTGCAATAAAACCTAACATTATTTCACTTACTATAGCCAAAACAATAGCTCCTACAGAAAATTCAATGTTAGGTAAATTTGATAATGGAAAAAGCAAGATAGTCATAAAAAAAACCATACCAGTTTTGATTGACATGGGAATACTAGTGTGAGAAAAAAATGGGAAAAATGCAAACAAGCCACTAAGCCTTGCAAAAAGTAATAAAAATAATATAACTTGATTTTGTCCTAAAAACTCTACTAAAGACTGCATGACATTGTTTGATTACATCTTTTGGCTAAATCTGTATCATGTGTTACTAACATCAGTGCTGCATTATTTATTTTAATGTAGTTAAATAGTATATCCATAACTTCACTCGCTGTTTTACTATCAAGGTTACCTGTAGGCTCATCAGCAAATATAATTTTTGGTTTTTTTGATAAAACACGAGCAATAGATACTCGCTGTTGTTGTCCGCCTGAAAGCTCTCCAATCTTCTGTTCCATAAGATTTTCTATTCCAAGTTGAGCTAAAAGCTCGTTGTCAATTTTTGTATCATTTAAAAGAGTTGCTAATTCAATATTTTCAAAAGTATTAAAACCTTTAAAAAGATAGTGTGATTGAAAGATAATACCTATATCTTCTCTTCTCATTTTAAGAATTTCTCTATTTTTTAGTTCATATAAATTTTTACCAAGTAGTTTTACAGTACCAGAGTTTGGCTTTAGAAGTGTAGAACAGATATGTAAAAGGGTTGATTTACCACTACCACTTACACCAACAACAGCCATAGACTCTTGTTCTTTCAAAGAAAAATTTATATCATCAAAAAGTTTATAATCAAAG
>Ga0164318_10002021_pt1 | contig 18579 bp, 30 predicted proteins | sample GuaBasSedimGuay9_FD_113734 | JGI IMG/M metagenome (GOLD analysis project Ga0164318, IMG submission 113734) | Subseafloor sediment microbial communities from Guaymas Basin, Gulf of California, Mexico - Guay9, Core 4571-4, 0-3 cm | ecosystem: Environmental > Aquatic > Marine > Hydrothermal vents... | reverse complement strand
CAACGCATCTATCCCCAAAGCGGTCAACGTCGGCTCCACGAAACTGAGACCGGCCACCAATTCCACTGTCTGACCGACCTCTCCGGCCCGCTCCAAAATCCGGATTACCGTCGCTTCCCCCACCAAGGGATGGCCCGGCACCCCATAGACGACTCCGGAGGGGCGCCCGCCCAATTCGAGCACCCGAGAGACAATCGCCTCATAAACCTCCGAGAAACTGCCGGCTTCCTCATACAGAGCGTCGAAAGAATGCACAGCCAAGCGGTCTGGCAGTCCCGAAAGAACCGGATGGCGAGCTGTACGCAGCCAGATTTCATCGGCTGCCGTCAACACCTTCCAGGCGCGGCGGGTCAAGTCACGTGGATTCCCCGGCCCTAACCCAACGATGGTGATCTGTCCCATAGTCCCTCCCAATTGCAGAAAAGGGAAAAGGGGCAAGGCTCACAAACAGCCCTGCCCCTCCTGTCTCCGTACCCAATTCAAACCATGCGACTCAACGCTTGGTGTATTGCGGCGCCTTTCGGGCACGCTTCAGCCCCGGCTTCTTACGTTCCTTGGCGCGGGCATCTCGCGTCAGAAAACCACCCTTTCTCAACACCGGCCGTAAATCCGGGTCCACCTTCAGTAGCGCCCGCGCGATCCCCAACCGGACCGCTCCGGCCTGACCGGTCATCCCCCCACCCTTCACACGGACACTGATATTGAAGCGGCTTTCCATATCCACGACCTTCAGCGGCTCTAGCGAGCAAAGCACATCGCTCTCACGGGCGAAATACTCACGTAACGGGCGGTCATTGATTACGATCTGCCCTTCTCCGTTCGGGAAAAGCCGCACGCGAGCAGTTGCCGTCTTCCGCCGTCCCACTGCTTCGTAATACTCCATCACACCTCTCTCCCCTATGCAAACTCTAACGGTTTCGGTTGTTGGGCCGCATGGGGATGTTCCGCCCCCACATAGACCTTCAGCTTCTTCAACATCCGGCGTCCCAGCCGGTTCTTCGGCAACATGCCCCGCACGGCATACGTGATGACCCGCTCAGGATGCTTTTTCAATTGCTCACGCAACGTGATCTCTTTCAGGCCACCGGGATAGCCAGAATGACGATAGTATTTCTTCTGGTCCAACTTACGCCCGGTCACGAATATCTTCTCGGCATTGATCACGATCACGTAGTCACCGGTATCCACCGCCGGGGAATAGATCGGCTTATGTTTTCCACGCAACACCCGAGCGATTTCCGTCGCCAGACGGCCCAACGTCTTACCGGTCGCATCCACCACGAACCACTCGCGCTGGACATCCCCTGGTCTGGTCACATACGTTTTTTCCACGATTTCGATACTCCCTATCAAAAGATCTAACGCCACACTCATTGCGGCATTACGCTGTTGCGCCATTCGCCACGCAACTCAATGTACAATGTACACTACTCAATACCGTACCGCCACCAGGCAAAGCCCTCTGGCCGGTGCTGTCGGGCCAGCCTGATCCCGATCTGCCTGGTGGAATCGGTACACGAAATCCGCCACACCGATCTTTCCCTGGCCGACTTGCACCAACGTCCCCACGATACTGCGCACCATGCGATAAAGAAACGCATTGGCCTCGATATCAAAGTACAACGTTGGGGGCGTACCACTCCACTCGGCCCGCAACACATGCCGGATCGTGACACGGCCCTTGGGTGGCTGCCCAAACGTGGCGAAATCGTGTTCACCGATCAACGCCCCGGCAGCTACCCGCATCGCCTCCAGGTTGAGCATCCACGGCACGTGCCAATGGTACTGCCGTCCCACCGGAGAGCGCACAGCCGCGTTGTACACCGTATACCGGTAATGCCGACTCCGGGCATCTCGACGCGGATGGAAGTCGTCCGGCGCAACGGACACCTCCTGGACGACGATGTCGGTGGGCAAGGTGGCATTCAACGCGCGTTGCAAAGCAACACTGCCGTGACACCAATGGGTATCGCAGGCGATCACCTGTCCCAGCGCATGCACACCGGCATCTGTCCGGCCAGCAGCCAGGATGGTCACGGACTCCTGCGTCACCTGGGCAATCGCGGCTTCCAATGCCTCTTGCACCGTCGGCGCGTTGCGCTGACGTTGGAAGCCGTGATAATTCGTTCCATCGTAGGCGACGACCGCCCGCACCCGCATACCGATTGCGGCCTTACGATTCCACCAATTCTAAATAAACCATCGGCGCGGCGTCTCCTCGGCGTGGCCCGACCTTGTAGAGACGTGTGTAGCCACCGGGTCGATCCGCATACCGCGGCGCGATCTCAGTAAACAACTTATCCAATACATCAACAACGGTACCGTCAGGCTCTGTGACCCACCGGTTGATTCGCCCGGCGACCAACCGACGTACATGCACGCCCCGGGCCGGGTCTTCCTGCTCAGCAGCCAAACCCCGCTTTGCCAAAGTGATCAATTTTTCAGCCTGACTCCGAATCGCTTTGGCCTTTGCCTCGGTCGTCTCGATTCGCTCGTGATGGAACAACGCCGTTACGAGGTTACGACGGAGCGCCGTGCGATGACCGCGGGAGCGATTCAATTTTTTCCCTGCGACGCGATGCCGCATCACGCACCTCCTGCCATACCTGGTATCCCCTCGAGGAACCCGGCCTCTTGGAGTTTCTCATACAACTCATCCAACGATTTCTGTCCGAAATTTCGGATGGACAACAATGTATCCGGGCCAACCATCAGCATTTCCACTATCTCTCCGACGCTGGTAATGCCGGTACGACGGAGAGAATTGAAGACCCGCACACTCAGGTCGAGTTGCTCGATAGGGGTATCATACAACTTGCTCGGCAACCCCTCCTCCTCCTGTGCCGGTTCCACCTCTTCCTCTTCCAGGGTCATACCGGCGATCAAGCGCAAGTGAGTCACTAAAATCAACGCCGCCTCTTTGATGGCATCCAGCGGAGCGACCCGACCGTCACTCCAAATCTCCATCGTCAGGCGATCATAATTGGTGCGTTGCCCCACCCGCGCCCGGTCCACGTGGAATGCTACCCGACGGATTGGGCTGAAAATCGCATCCACCGGCAGCTCACCAATGGGCATACGCCCACGATTGTTGGAAGGTAAGTATCCTCGCCCCTGTTCCACGGAAAACTCGATATCCAAATCAACATCAGAAGAATCTGCCGTGAAAAGATACAAATCGGGATTCAAGATTTCGATTTCCGGCGGTGCCTGGATATCTCCGGCCGTGACTGTTCCCTCGCTCCGTACCTGAAGGAACATCCGCATCGGATCTTCCCCTTCCATCGTCAACCGCAATTGTTTGATCTGGAGCAAGAACTGAACCACGTCCTCACGCACACCGGGAATTGTTGTGAACTCGTGGGACACATCGGAGATGCGCACCGAAGTCACAGCCGCGCCGGACAACGCCGATAACAACACACGGCGAAGTGCATTCCCCAGAGTGGTTCCAAACCCGCTCTCCAGAGGGCCAATGATGAACCGGCCATACATTTGGGAAATCGCATCCGTCTCAATTTTAGGCAATACTTGTACTGACAACCGTCGCCTCCTATGTGCACTTAGGACTATGGTGAAGCAAACGCATAGAACTGCTCCCCCAGAACCAGCCCAGAAGCGAGACGTCCGATATCCCGCTAACGCGAATAGTACTCAACAACCAACTGCTCGTTGATGTCCGCCCCCACATCATCCCGAGTGGGAAGATTCAAGACACGCGCTTTCCAGCCACTCACATCCAGGCTCAACCAACCCGGCACGCTGCTCGCGTCCAAATCCTGCATACGCTCTTTGAAGTAGGGACGTTTACGGCTTCCCTCTCGCACTTCGATCACATCCTGCGGCCGAACGAGGAGAGAGGGCGTATTGGTACGATATCCATTAACGACAAAATGACCATGCTGCACTAACTGACGGGCTTGCGCCCGTGAATCTGCTAACCCCAGCCGATAGATCACATTGTCCAACCGACTTTCCAGAATTATTAACAGGTTCTCACCCGCCATACCTGGGCGACGCTCAGCCTCTCGGAAGTACCGTCGGAATTGTCGCTCCAGGACCCCATAGATCCGTCGCACCTTCTGTTTTTCCCGCAACTGGCGCGAATAGTCCGACATGCGCTTCCGTCGGAACTGGGCCAACCGGCCATGGTCTCCCGGCGGATATCCTCTTTCTTTCTCGAACGGGCACTTAGGAGAGCTGCAACGCGCCCCTTTCAGAAACAACTTTTCCCCTTCACGGCGGCATAGTTTACAAACAGGGCCGGTATATCTGGCCATGACATTCCTCCCTCCAGGTCAAACCCGACGTCGCTTCGGTGGACGACACCCATTGTGTGGGATCGGCGTCACATCTGTGATCGAACGCACTCGCAGGCCAGCAGCCTGTAACGAACGAATCGCCGCCTCACGGCCAGGGCCAGGGCCTTTAACAAACACATCCACTTCGAGCATCCCGTTGTCCTGTGCGTCCTTGGCAGCTTTTTGAGCTGCTTGTCGGGCAGCAAAAGGCGTGCTCTTGCGGGAGCCTTTGAAACCGACCGCGCCACCACTCGACCAGGTAATCACATTCCCTTGTCGGTCGGTGATCGTCACAATGGTGTTGTTGAATGTCGCGTGGATATGTGCCTGACCACGCGGCACATTCTTCTTCACTCGACGCCCGCCCCGTGTGCGGCGTCCCGACTGTTTCGCTTGTGCCATACTTCCTCCTACACCTGCTCAAGGCTGATGAAGCCATTGCCGGAGCAACACGTTTACTTTTACTTCTTCTTGGCTCCCCGCCGACGCCCACGGCCGGCGACCGTCTTCCGAGGTCCCCGCTTGGTACGAGCGTTCGTCCGGGTACGCTGACCGTGCACAGGCAGGTTACGACGATGACGCAATCCTCGATAACAACCAATGTCCATCAAGCGACGGATGTTCATCTGCACCTCCCGGCGCAGATCTCCCTCGACCCGATATTCTCGATCAATGACCTCTCGCAAGGTCGCGATTTCCGTTTCGGTCAAGTCTCGAACCCGCTTATCCGGGTTCACACCGCTTTTCTGCAAAATCTCATTACTCAGCGCACGGCCAATGCCGTAAATATATGTTAAACCGATCTCGACTCGCTTGTTCCGGGGCAGATCCACCCCCGCAATACGTGCCATCGCTTCCTCCGATCAACTCAGCCTTGTCGCTGCTTATGCTTGGGATTCTCACAGATCACTCGCACGACGCCCCGCCGACGAATAATCTTACACTTCGGACAAATACGTTTTACGGACGGAGAGACTTTCATCTTGACACCTCACTTGATAAATCCTTCATAATGCCGCATCAGAAGCTGGGCTTCCAACTGCCGCATCGTATCCACAACTACCCCCACGACGATCAGTAACCCCGAAGAAGTGATCAACAAGACACGAGTCTGCATAAACAGGTCCACGATGTAGGGCAGCACAGCCACAGCCCCAAGGAACAAAGCCCCCACCAGCGTGATTCGCCGATAGACCGTGTTGATGTAATCCGCCGTCTTCTTACCCGGCCGGATACCGGGGATGAACCCACCCTGCCGCTGCAACACTTCTGGCAAGTTCTGCTGCTGAACCATCACATCGGTATAGAAGTAGGTAAACCCTACCACAGTGACAAAGTACAGCAACCCGTACCACGGATTCTGGCCGCCCATGAAATTCATCACTCCCAGAGCAAACTTCGACACCGAGGCGTTCTCCGTATTCACGAAGAACTGAGCGATCACTGCCGGGAACGTCAGAAAAGATTGGGCGAAGATCAAGGGGATCATCCCGGCTGTGTTGACCCGCAAGGGGATGTGTGTCGCACCACCGGCATACATCTTGATCCCTCGCACCCGCTTACCATACTGAACCGGGATGCGTCGCTCGCCTTCCTGCACCACCACGATGACAAATATCGTGACGGCCATAATGAGCAACACGATACCGACCATCAACACCCCCATGCCGGCGCCGCCAGCCCCCTTACTCTGAGCCTGAATCCACACCCGCTGGAGGTTCTGCGGAATACGTGCCACGATTCCACTGAAGATAATCAACGAGAGGCCGTTCCCAATCCCCTGCTCGGTGATCAAATCACCCAACCAGATAGCAAACATCGTCCCGGCCGTCATTGCAAACAGGACTGCAATGGTTGGCAGGATGTTTTCCGCCGGGCTGAACCCAAAGTTCGGCAACACCGGCGCTCCACCCGTCCCGGCGCTGTAGATGCGGGCCTGTCCAAAGGCCTGCAACAACCCCAGCGGAATAGCCAGGTAGTACGTCCACTGATTGATCTTGCGCTGGCCAGCCTCCCCCTCCTCAGCAACCCGCTGCAAGGCCGGAAAGATCGGAATCAACAATTGCAGGATGATTTGGGCCGTGATGTACGGATAGACGCCATTAGCCATCACCGAAAAATTCGCAACCGCCCCGCCAGAAAGGAGATCCAACAAGTTAAAGAGCTGGCTCGCACCGCCGGTGCCGGCCAACAGTTGCCTCAATGCTTCCTGATCCACACCGGGAACCGGCACGTGGGAAGCCAAACGATAGATAATCAATATCAGCAGGGTATAAAATAACTTGCGCCGCAAATCGGGCAACACAAACGCATTCCGCAGGGCTTGAATCATCGGCTACACTCCCAATCGTTCCCCATCGTTATGACATCGTCAACGGATACGCTATCGAGTACGGTACCCACCGCGTCGCCAGGGCAGTTCCTCCACCGTTCCGCCGGCCGCCTCGATCTTTTCCCGCGCACTGGCCGAGAAACGATGTGCCTTGACCGTCAACGAATGGGTGATCTCCCCCCGCCCAAGAATCGCGACCAATTCTTCCGCTCGCTTGATGATCCCGGCCGCTACCAAGGCTTCTGGTGTGACCTCACTCCCTTCTGGGAACACCGCCAGGCGCTCCAGATTTACCGGTGTGAAACGCACCCGCCATGGATCGCGGAACCCTACACCGCGCACAAAGGGGAGCTTCCGCACCAGAGGTAACTGTCCCCCCTCGAAATAGGGACGCACCCCTCCACCGCTCCGGGCGTTCTGCCCCTTGGTCCCTCGCCCGGCCGTTTTCCCCTGACCGGCAGCGATACCACGGCCAACCCGTTTCCGCTTTTTCACCGCCCCAGGAGCGGGCTGCAAATCATGTAATTTCACTGCCTACCTCCCCCGTTATCCAACTTCTTCCACCGTGATCAGGTGGCCGATCTTTTTCAACATCCCCCGAATATCCGGCGAATCCGCATGTTCTACCGTCTGATTCAAGCGCCGCAGTCCCAACGCTCGTACCGTACGCTTTTGTCGTTCCGAGTAACCGATAGGACTTTTAACCAAAGTGATACGCAATCTACCCGATTGACCCTTGGTATTCGTATTGGCACTCATTTCCCTCGCCTCCAGAAGGGCGTCACCTTGATCTCCTGGACCCCTCGCTCGCGGGCCACGTCTTCGACACGCCGGAGTTGTTTCAAGGCATCGAACGCCGCCCAAACCACGTTCAGCACATTGGAACTGCCCTGTGATTTGGTCAACACATCATGCACACCCAGGGCTTCCAACACAGCCCGCACACCACCGGCAGCGATGACCCCCGTACCCGGCGCGGCCGGCTTGATCAACACTCGCGCTCCGCCACATCTCCCTACCACCTCATGCGGCACGGTCGTTTGGATCAAAGGAATGGCACACATACTCCGACGGGCTCGTTCTGTCGCCTTACGGATGGCATCGGGGACCGCTCGGGCCTTCCCAACCCCCACGCCGACATGGCCACGGTTGTCCCCCACGACCGCCACAACCCGGAACCCAAAGTGGCGGCCACCCTTGACCACCTTGGCAACTCGCGTAATATCCACTACACGTTCATCCAGCTCTTCGCGTTCCTGAAAGACCTCTCGATCTCGCACGTTCCCTCCAACCATACTGCCTCCGTTGCACCTAGAACTCGAGCCCACCCTCGCGAGCTGCTTCCGCCAGCGCCTTGACTCGGCCGTGGTATTGATACCCCCCCCGGTCGAAGACCACTTGCTTGATCCCTCGATCCAACGCCCGCTTCGCCAACACTTCTCCCACCACGCGGGCCTGCTCCACCTTGGTCAGCCCCTCCAGCCTGGCCACCACTTCCGGATCGATGGTCGAAGCCGAAACCAGCGTATGGCCCTGGCTATCATCGATCACCTGAGCGTAAATGTGGCGCAAACTACGGAAAACATTAACTCTAGGGCGCTCTGGTGTACCGACCACCCGCTTCCGTACCCGGCGATGCCTTCGCAGACGAGCTGCACGACGATTTACCTCTGGCATAATCTTACCTCATCATTCCGCTTGATATGATCCCGTCGGACGACAAGATGATCAAACCGGCATTTTGCACGCGATTTCACACTAACCGATCTTGCCGGCTTTTCCGGCCTTACGACGCACGTATTCACCTACATAGCGCACACCCTTCCCTTTGTAAGGTTCCGGGGGACGCCAGGCACGGATCTCGGCCGCTGTCTGTCCAACCACCTGTTTGTCTATCCCCAACACAGTGATGACTTTCGTGCGGGAATCCACCTCGAACTTAATCCCTTCTGGAGGAGCAATACGTACCGGGTGGGAAAAGCCCAGTTGCAACAACAAACTCCCATCGGGCTGCAAGTCCACACGATACCCCACTCCCTGGACTTCCAGTTGCTTCTGGAACCCTTTGGAAACCCCAATCACCATATTGTTCAGCAATGCGCGGGTCAGGCCGTGCAACGCTTTATGATGACGTTGGTCGGTGGGACGTCGGACGCGCAACAGAGCATCCTCTACCACAATTTCCATATCGGGATGGAAGTCACGGGACAGTGTACCCTTCGGGCCGGTTACTGTGACGTGATTTCCCCGCACATCCACCTGCACACCATTGGGTATGGGGATCGGCATACGTCCAATTCGCGACACGATTGACCTCCTTACCAAACGTAACAGAGCACTTCGCCACCAACTCCCAATCGGCGGGCCTGCTGCCCTGTCAATACACCCTTAGGTGTCGTGAGGATCGCAATCCCCATTCCACTCCGTACCCATGGAATATCCGTCACCCGGGTATAGATCCGCCGTCCCGGCTTGCTGATGCGCTGCAATCCGGTAATCACCGGATGGCGATTCTTGCGGTCCCCTACATACCGCAACTGGATCACCAACTGCGGCTGAGGACGGTCCTGGGTCAGATAATAATCATCAATGAATCCTTCTTCCTTGAGTATCCGGACAATAGCTACTTTGATTTTCGAAGAAGGTACTTCCACGGTCGCATGCCCTACCATCAGCGCATTACGAATCCGCGTCAACATATCGGCAATCGGATCAGACATCGTCATCAGACCAACCTCTCGTTCCCATTCTCGTTACGGACCACTCTCGATCTCACCAACTGGCCTTCACAACGCCGGGGATCTCGCCCCGTAACGCCCGCTCGCGAAAGCAGATACGGCACATCTGGAAACGCCGCATATACCCCCGTGGACGCCCGCATATCCGGCACCGATTGCGAACCTGTACCTTATACTTTCGTCGTGTTTCTCGAATCGGCAAACTCTTTCTGGTCATACGTTCATCTCCGCCTGTTACCCTTACCGGGCACCCCCGTGACGACGGAACGGCATTCCTAACAGTTCCAACAACCGCCGTCCCTCCTCATCTGTACGCGCCGTCGTCACAATCGAAATTTCCATTCCCCGGAGCTTGTCAATCGAATCGTAATCTACTTCCGGGAACACCAATTGTTCTCGCAATCCCAGGGTGAAGTTCCCATGACCATCCAACGTGTCCGGCACGCCCCGAAAGTCACGCTGGCGAGGTAAAGCCACATTGCACAGGCGATCCAAAAACGCCCACATCCGCTCTCTGCGCAACGTCACTTTCACACCAATGGCGCGTCCTTCTCGCAGCTTGAAACCGGCAATGGATTTACGGGCGCGGGTGATCACGGGCTGCTGTCCGGTGATCGTCCGAATATCCTGCACCGCGTGATCCAGAGCCTTGGCGTTTTCCAGCGCCTCCCCCACCCCCACATTGACCACGATTTTCTGCACGCGCGGCACTTCCATCACATTCCGGTACCCAAACTCCTGCATCAGTGTAGGGCGCACTTCTTCGCGATACCGCTCCTGCAAACGTTGCATCTTTCCACCTTCCTCGCTAGTCCCTCATCAGCTCATCATCAGTCAATGAATTCACCGCATCGCTTGCATACCCGTACCTTCTGACCATCGAGTCGGCGGCCGATCCCTACCCGTGTACGCTGATTACACTGAGGACATACCAGCATCACATTAGAAATATGAATGGGTGCTTCAAATTCGATAATACCTGGTTGTACCGACCGACGTCCGGCGCGCATCGGGCGCTGATGCTTCTTGACGATATTAACCCCAGCAACAACTACACGTTCTTTCCTGGGAAAGACCCGTTGCACTTTCCCGCGCACACCCCGATCGTTGCCGGAAATCACTTCCACTGTATCGTCCTTCTTGATCTTGACCACTTCTACCCCCCGATCATCGTTCCTCGTCCTCGCCGCCGCCTTACGAGAGCGCCTCTAGAGCACCTCAGGGGCCAACGAGACGATCTTCATAAATCCTTTTTCGCGTAGCTCACGAGCGACGGGGCCAAAAATGCGCGACCCCTTCGGGTTCATGCTAGTGCCATCCAAGATCACGGCAGCATTATCATCGAAGCGGATCGTGGAACCATCGGAACGACGATACTCCTTCGCTGTACGCACGACCACCGCTCGGACGATATCGCCCTTCTTCACCTGGGCAGTCGGCGTAGCTTGTTTGACCGTCGCCACAATGAGATCCCCCACACCACCATAGCGCCTCTTGGAGCCTCCTAGCACCCGAATCACCAACACCTCACGAGCGCCCGTATTATCCGCTACCCGTAGACGGCTCTCTTGCTGGATCATACTTCACCTCTGCCTCTCATTCGGGCCTCTCATTGGGCCTCGGAACGCTTCAGAATCTCCACCACCACCCAGCGCTTTTCTCGGCTCAGGGGACGAGATTCGACAATAGTAACGACATCCCCAACCCGGCAAGCATTATCCTCGTCATGGGCTTTATACTTCTTGATCCGTTGTACTACCTTGCCATAACGGGCATGGCGCACAGTTCTCGCGACCCGTACCACGACCGTCTTGTCCATCTTGTTGCTGATCACACTACCGACCAGTCGCTTCCTGCCCTTACCGTATAGATGTGGCTGCATCACGATACCGCCTCCTCGACCGTAGCGACGGACAGCAACTCGCGTTCACGCAAAATGGTCTTCATCCGCGCAACATCCCGTTTGACAACTCGAATGCGGTTGAAATCCTCCAAACGTCCCATACCGAACTCTTGTCGCAAAGCGTATAGTTCCCGGTACGCCTCGTCCAATCGGCGTTCAATTTCCTCTGTCGTCCAGGTACGAATTTCCCGTGCTTGCATCTGACTTCACCTGCTACTCACTCAAACCTTCACGCTTCACGAAACGACACTTGATCGGCAACTTACTGGCTGCCAGCCGCATCGCCTCTTCCGCCATCTCCTCGGAAACACCGCCTAACTCGAACAAAACTCGGCCGGGCTTCACGACAGCGACCCAGTGATCCACCGGCCCTTTTCCCTTGCCCATCCTCGTCTCGGCCGGTTTAGCAGTCACCGGCTTGTCGGGGAAGATCCGAATCCAGTACTTTCCACGCCGACGCACATGACGGACGATTGCCCGTCGCGCGGCTTCGATCTGCCGAGAAGTGATCCACGCCGGCTCCAACGCTTGCAAGCCATAGTCGCCAAAGGAAACTTCCGTCCCCCGTGTCGCCTTTCCTTTCAAGCGTCCCCGCATCTGTTTGCGATACTTTACTCGCTTGGGCATCAACATCGTTCTATCTCCTCACCAGAAGTGTTCCTCAAGCCGCCAAGGCCTCTTCCTGCCTGGATTCGGGTAACACTTCCCCTTTGTAAATCCACACCTTCACACCGATACGACCGTATGTTGTATGGGCTTCATCCTGAGCATAATCAATGTCCGCCCGCAGGGTCTGCAAGGGTACTCGGCCCTCCCGCATCCAAGTCATTCGGGCCATCTCCGCACCATGTAGTCGCCCCTTACACATCACCTTAATGCCCTGTGCGCCGGCCCGCATCGCCCCCTGCACAGCACGCTTCATAGCCCGGGTATGAGAAATCCGTCGCTCCAATTGAGAAACGATGTTTTCCGCCACCAGCTTGGCATCCAGGTCCGGCTGTTCTATCTCTTGGACATCCACATTGACCCGTTTTCCACCGGTCAACTTCTCTAGGGCAATCCGCAGATCCTTGACCGATGCTCCCTTGCGTCCGATAACGATCCCCGGTCTCGCCGTCCAGATCGTCACCGACACCTGGTTGGGGAAACGCTCGATCTCAATTCGGGAAACCCCAGCCCGCCGGGCCACATCGTACTCATAAATGTATTGGCGAATCTGCAAGTCTTCGTGCAGCAAATCAGCATATTCGTCACCTTCAGCATACCACCGGGCCTTCCAATCCCGGATCACACCGAGCCTGAAGCCATAGGGATGAACTTTGCGCCCCAAATCGTCCCTCCTTACTCTCTCACACTACCTGCCGACCTATGCCGTTTCTTCCAGCTCTTTCAACACCACAGTGATGTGGGAAGAACGTTTACGGATCGGTCGCCACCGTCCTCGTGCTCCAAAACGCCGTCGCCAGCCTTTACCGGGCATCACGCCCGGGCCATCGTCCGCCGTGATGACCGCCACATACAGGTCGTCTCGCGGAATCCCCAGATTTTCCTCTGCATTGGCAATTGCAGAACGAATCAACTTCCTCACCGGACGGGCGGCTGAATGGGGTAAAAACAATAATATTTCCAGCGCCTCATCTACGTGCAAACCGCGCACCTGATTAATCACCCGTCGCACTTTGCGCGCCGGTATGGGCACATGTCTTGCTACAGCTCTGATCCCCTCTGTACTCATAATCCCTCCCCGGCCTATCGGCGCCCCTTCTTCTTTTCTTTCACGATATGACCACGGAAAGTGCGCGTCGGGGCGAACTCACCCAACTTGTGCCCCACCATATCCTCAGTAATGTAGATCGGCACGTGGCGTCGCCCATCATGCACCGCGATGGTATGCCCAATCATATGCGGAAAAATCGTGGAGGCGCGGGACCAGGTACGGATCAATCGCTTTTCCCCCAACTGATTCAGGCGCTCAATCTTCCGCAACAACTTCGGGTCTACGTACGGTATGGGGCGCTTCAACGGTGATCGTGACATCTTTCCACCTCGCTATCAAACTCTTTACTAAAGCCTGTTATGACCGGCGTGTTTCCGATCGCGCCAAATGCGGTACAGTCCAGAAACCAACCATCGCCAACTCATCTACGACGCTTCCCACGCCGACGCACAATATACCGGTCGGTCGCTTTATTCCGGCGGGTTCTCTTTCCTAACGTCTTCTGTCCCCAGGGCGACTTCGGGCTGGGCATACCAATTGGCGAACGCCCTTCTCCGCCGCCATGTGGATGGTCCCGGGGAGTCATCGCCGAACCACGGACTGCCGGTCGCCATCCCAGCCAACGCCTCCGCCCAGCCTTGCCCAACTTGATATTCCCGTGATCCACGTTGCCCACCTGGCCAATCGTGGCACGACACTCCTTACGCACCATTCGCATCTCGCCGCTGGGAAGACGGAGGGTGACATAATCGCCTTCCTTCGCCAACACCTGAGCACTGGTCCCGGCAGAGCGAACCATCTGCCCGCCCCGGCCAGCCTTCAACTCGATATTGTGCACCAGCGTCCCCAGGGGGATCCGCTCCAGGGGCAAGGCATTCCCCACACGGATTTCCGCTCCACTGCCACTCATCACCGTCTGCCCAACCTGCAAACCCAACGGCGCAATGATGTACCGCTTTTCACCATCGGCGTAGACCAATAACGCGATCCGCGCCGAACGGTTGGGATCATACTCAATGCTGTGCACGCGGGCCGGAATATCGTCCTTATCGCGTTTGAAATCAACGACCCGGTACTGACGCTTGTGTCCCCCGCCGCGATGGCGAACCGTGATCCGTCCATACACATTACGCCCGGAGCGCTTGCGCAACGGACGCAACAAGCTCCGTTCTGGCTTCGAGTGGGTGATCTCATCGAAAGTCGAACCAGTCATTCCCCGCCGCCCTGGCGAGGTCGGCTTATACGTCTTTACCGGCATACTACACTCCCTCGAACAAATCCAGCCGCTGTCCTGCAGCCACCGTCACCACCGCTTTTTTCCACGGCGAACGCCGTGTAGTGCGTCGGCTACCACGCTGATTGACCTTGGCCGGCATATTCATCACATTGACGCGCTCCACCGTCACACCATAGATCGCCTCGATGGCCCTCTTGATCTCGATCTTGTTAGCGCTCCGGTCCACCTCGAACACATATTGATTCAATTCCGAGGCCTGATACGTCGTCTTTTCCGTAGCAATTGGTCGAATGATGACTTTATAGGGATTCATACGTTCACCTATCCCAAAATATCTTCGATCACGTGCAATGCCTCCAGCGGCATCACCACATAATCGTAGGTCAACAGATCGCGGATGTTGAGATAGCCCGCCCGCAACGTCTTGACGTATGGCAGATTGCGAGCCGACTTCTCCACCGGCTCATTTCGCTCCGGCAACAGAAGAAGCACTTTGTCGTACCCGGTTCCCAGACAATCCAACATTGTCACCATCTCCTTGGTACGAGGCTGCTCCATCTTCAGTGCATCCAGCACCACGATCTGCCCTTCCTGTGCCTTGACCGAGAGGGCCGACCGCAGCGCCGCCCGCCGCATCTTGCGGGGCATTTTCTTCGTGTACTTGCGCGGTCGGGGGCCATGCGCAACCCCTCCCCCGACGAACAAATTCGCATTCCGACTCCCATGCCGTGCCCGACCGGTACCCTTCTGGCGATACCACTTCGCCTTGCTGCGATTGACCTCCCCTCGGGACTTCGTCTTATGCGTCCCCTGACGGGCATTGGCCATCTGGCGAACCAAAGCCTGATGCATCAACGACACATTCACAGGGGCCTCGAAAATCCCAGCCAACAGCTCTACTTCGCCTACACGCTCACCCTGAACATTGTACATTGGTACCAACATAGCCATACCCCTACTCGCCCCGTCGCTTGGCCAGCTCTTTCGATTTGCGAGCCTGCTTGATCATCAGCAAGCCGCCTTTGGCTCCCGGCACACTACCTCGTACGGCCAATAGATGCCGCTCTGCATCCACCATCTCCACCCGCAGATTCTGGGCGGTCACCCGCGCGTTCCCCATTCGCCCGGCCATCCGCTGACCTTTCCACACCCGGCCCGGCGTCGTCGTAGAACCGATGGACCCCGGCGCACGCTGCCGATCGGATTGACCATGGGTCTGTGGGCCGCCGCCAAACCCGTGTCGCTTCATCACCCCGGCAAACCCACGTCCCTTCGAGCGACCGACCACGTCCACGAAATCGCCCACCTCGAAAACGTCCACCAGTACCCTTTGCCCTTCCTCAGGCAACTCGTCTTCCCGTACACGAAACTCCCGCAGATAGCGTAGCGGCGGCAAATCGTTTCGCTCCAGGTGGCCTTTCTCGCCCTTGGTCAACCGCTGCAGCTTGGTCTCCTCGAAACCCAACTGCACGGCACTATACCCATCACTTTCGACGGTTCTGACCTGCGTAACATAACACGGCCCTGCTTCGATCACCGTTACAGGGATCGCATCTCCGTGCTCGTCGAATATCTGCGTCATACCCACTTTCTTACCCAGAATCGCTTTCACTTCTACCTCCCAGGGGACTGCCGGCTGTGGGCAAACACCTCATCATCCCCAAAATCCCAGGGCATCAGTGAGGAAAATTGAGAGGAGAGTGACTCTCCTCTCCTCCTTATCCCCGCCTCGACTCGACGCCCCACATTACAACTTGATCTCGATATCCACACCGGCCGGCAGATTCAACCGCATCAGAGAGTCAATTGTATTGTTGTCAGGTTCAACGACATCAATCAGCCGCTTATGTGTGCGAATCTCGAAATGCTCGTGAGAGTCCTTATCGATAAAAGTCGAACGCCGCACGGTAAACCGCTCGATCTTAGTCGGCAATGGAACTGGCCCCACCACCGTCGCGCCGGTGCGCTCAGCAGCCTCTACGATGCGCTTGGCAGACTCGTCAAGTACGCGATGATCATACGCCTTCAATCTGATGCGGATTTTCTGCTTAGCCATGCCTCACCTAGTCCAGAATCTTTGTGATAACCCCAGCGCCAACCGTCAGACCACCTTCACGGATAGCGAAACGGAATCCTTCCTCGATGGCCACCGGATCGATCAACTCAACCTCCAGATTGACCCGGTCGCCCGGCATTACCATCTCCACACCTTCTGGCAAGCGGATCTCGCCGGTCACATCCATCGTTCGGACATAGAATTGGGGACGATAGCCGGTGAAGAACGCTTTATGTCGGCCGCCCTCTTCCTTCTGCAAGACGTATACTTCGGACATGAAATGCTTGTGCGGCTTAATGCTGCCCGGTGCAGCGACCACCTGTCCACGCTGCACCTCATTCCGGTCTATACCCCGCAACAACAAACCGGCATTGTCCCCTGCCCGTACCTCAGTCAACTTCTTGCGGAACATCTCCATATCGGTCACAACCGTCTTAAGGGGCTCGTCCCGCAGACCAACGATCTCGACCGGGGTCATCGGAACCATCTTGCCGCGCTCAACCCGGCCGGTCACGACGGTGCCACGCCCCTTGATGGAAAAAACGTCCTCGATCGGCATCAAGAACGGCTTATCCTCATCACGCACAGGCAATGGAATGTATTCATCAATCACCCGCATCAGTTCCCAGATACACTGATATTCGGGGGCATCCGGATCGGTACTCTCGCTCTGCAGGGCCTGAAGGGCGCTCCCCCGCACGATGGGAGTTTCGTCGCCTGGAAACCCATACCCGTCCAGCAACTCCCGCAACTCCAACTCCACCAGCTCCAACAATTCGGGGTCATCCATCAAGTCAGCTTTGTTCAAGAAGACTACGATGGCCGGCACATTCACCTGCTTGGCCAGCAGGACATGCTCCCGCGTCTGTGGCATCGGGCCATCAGCGGCGGACACCACCAGAATTGCGCCGTCCATCTGCGCTGCACCGGTGATCATGTTCTTAATGTAATCCCGGTGACCGGGGCAGTCAATGTGCGCATAGTGACGATTGTCCGTCTCGTACTCGACGTGTGCAATGGCCACGGTCAAGATCTTGGTCGCATCCCGACGGAACATCTTTGCATCCGCCTTGGCCACGTCATCATACGCCTTGTAATCAGCATAGCCTTTCAATGAAAGGACCTTCGTGATTGCTGCCGTCAGCGTTGTTTTCCCATGGTCAATATGACCAATCGTGCCCACATTGAGGTGTGGCTTTGTGCGTTCAAAAGTTTCTTTCGCCATGTCTCACTCCTTTCGTACAATGTAAATCGGCCGATACAGGCACTCGCCCTACCAACCTCCACCATATACAATGGCTTCCATACGCTGTTGATCTACCTCTGCAAAATGATGAAACTCCATCGTGAACATCCCACGCCCTTGCGTCAAACTACGCAGGTCTGTCGCATACCCAAACATCCGGGCCAACGGCACATACGCCCGAATCGCCTGAGTTCCTCCCGCCCGCAAAGCCATCTCCTGAATCTCAGCCCCACGAGCGTTCAAATCGCCCATCACCTCTCCGGTATACGCCTCCGGCACGACCACCTCCAGGTCCATCACCGGCTCCAACAAAACCGGCTCTGCTAGCTCCACCGCCTGGTTGAAAGCCTGCACACCGGCGACCTGAAACGCCAACTCCGAAGAAGCCTCTTCGTCCCAATCGGCATCCAGCAGACGTGCCTCCACGTCTATCATCTGGTAGCCGGCCAACACACCGCTTTCCATAGCCTCCCGACACCCTCGCTCGACGGCCTGGACAAATTCCGGCGGCAAATTGCCGTACCGCATGGTATTCGTAAACCGAAAATTGTCGCCGGTCGGCAAAGGAGCTACCTCTAACAAAACCCGGGCGAAATGGTTACGGCCGCCAACCTGCCGATCGAACACACCTTCCCCGGACGCCCGCTGCCGGATCGTTTCCCGATAAGTCACACGGGGGCGACTGACACGTCCCTCCACTCCGAACTCGCGCTTCAAGCGGTCGGCCAAGATTTCCAGATGCAATTCCCCCATACCGGAGATGAGCGTCTGCCCGGTCTGCTCATCGGTCCGCACCACAAACGTGGGGTCCTCTTCTGCCAGACGTCGCAATCCCTCGAACAGCCGATCGTGATCGGCGGCCGTACGCGGCTCGATGGCTACGAAAATGACCGGTTCGGGAAACGTAATGGATTCCAGCACAATCGGGCCATGAGGGGCGCTCAAGGTATCCCCGGTGAAAGCCGTTTTCAGCCCCACCGTCGCCCCGATGTCTCCCGCCCGCAACTCCTCGATCTCTTCCCGACGGTCGGCATACATCCGCAACAGCT
>Ga0164318_10002020_pt1 | contig 18580 bp, 16 predicted proteins | sample GuaBasSedimGuay9_FD_113734 | JGI IMG/M metagenome (GOLD analysis project Ga0164318, IMG submission 113734) | Subseafloor sediment microbial communities from Guaymas Basin, Gulf of California, Mexico - Guay9, Core 4571-4, 0-3 cm | ecosystem: Environmental > Aquatic > Marine > Hydrothermal vents... | reverse complement strand
GTACCTCTGATGCAGTTGTGGCTCTGCCCGGGAAATATGGGACCCTTTCTGAAATGGCCTTCGCCCTTCAGGCTGGAAAGCCGCTTGTATCCGTTTCGGCATGGAAACTTGGCGATGAAATCCACCATGTCGAAAGTCCAGAGGAAGCAGCTCATTTAGTTATGGAATTGGTCACAGAAACAAAATGAGTTCAGTCGGAGCTGAGTTGAAAATTGAGGGTTTTGTACAGGGAGTGGGGTATCGTTATTTCTGCCTTAATCGAGCACGCAATCTGGGTCTTAAAGGCTGGGTGAAAAACAACCCTGACAGTTCGGTGTCAGTTTTGGCTGAGGGAGATCGCGGGGCGATTGAGTCTCTTATCGCTGAACTGAAGGCAGGACCGAGTAGTGCTGTTATTAATAATGTCACAATCAAATGGCTTAAAATAAGTGGTCAATTTTCCGATTTTAAGGTCACCTTCTAAGATATTGTGGATTTAATATGTCTGAACTTAAGAAATACATGCGAAGTATACCGGATTTTCCCAAGCCCGGGATTTGTTTTTATGACATTACTACCCTGTTGCAAAATGCCGAGGGTTTCAAACTGGCTCTGGACCAGATGGAGAAATATGTACAATCCCGTCAACCGGAAACCATTGTGGCTATCGAATCCCGAGGATTCCTGTTTGGGGCGGCACTGGCTGACCGTTTGGATATTGGGGTAGTGACAGCCCGAAAACCGGGGAAACTGCCATCCAAGACAATTTCCGTAGAATATGCACTGGAATATGGAACAGACAGCCTAGAGTTACACTCAGACGCCATCCGCAAAGAAGAAAGGGTGGTGGTTGTCGACGACCTTATAGCCACTGGTGGCACTCTAAAAGCGGCTTGTTCTCTTATTGAAAAACTGGGCGGAAAAGTGGTTGGGGTATCAGCCGTTATTGACCTCAGCTTTCTGCCATGGCGAGAGAAAATGACCGGCTACGATGTTAACTGTCTTATCTCCTACGATTCCGAGTAGCCTATAGCTTTCCTGTAATTGCCCATCATTTCACAAAAACACCCCGAGGGATAAACATTTTTGAGAATAAACAATTAGTCAGCAATAAACCCTTCGCTTAATGGAGTACTTTATACCACCCAGCAATTTTTGTGCTGGATTCAATGCGTGTCGAATGTATATTATGGTATGGCAGTTCTTGAGTCAGAGGAACTCTGCAAACACTATCGTAAGAGAACCGTAGTCAACGGGGTTTCTATAAAGATTAATCCCGGTGAGGTGGTAGGTTTACTGGGACCCAACGGGGCTGGTAAAACAACCACTTTCTACATGATAATCGGATTCATCAGACCCGATGGTGGCAAGGTATTCTTGGACGGGCGGAATATAAGCCGCCTGCCCATGTATCGGCGAGCCAGACTGGGGATTGGCTATCTGTCACAGGAAGCATCGGTTTTTCGCAAAATGACCGTTGAAGAAAATCTTACATCGATACTGCAGTTTCAGAAGCTCACCCGTAAAGAACGCAAAGTACGCCTTGAGGAACTCCTGGAGGAACTTGATATCGTTCACCTTCGCAAACACAAGGCCTACACTCTCTCCGGAGGAGAACGTCGCAGAGTAGAGATAACAAGAGCTCTTGTGACTAATCCGCAGTTCATGTTGCTGGATGAGCCATTTGCTGGTATCGATCCTATTGCTGTTGAAGATATACAGAAGATCATTAGTCGTCTGGTAGAAAAGGGACTTGGGGTCCTGATTACAGACCATAACGTTCGAGAAACCTTATCTATCTGTAACCGGGCATACATAATGTGCGATGGTAAAATACTTAAAGCCGGCACCTCTGAGTTCCTGGCAAATGATCCCGAGGCAAGGAAGATATACTTAGGCGAGAAATTCCGACTCAACTAAACTGGACCGAACCGTGTACAAATAGTGAACGAACTTATTTGATGGTATAATAGGAAAGGCAACTCGTACCGACACTTCTTATATAAAGAGACATTTTTTATATAGAGCAACAATATTGGTTATCAGATAACAGGTTGAAAAATGAAGTTAGGTCTTGGACTACAGTTTAAACTCCAGCAAACGTTAGCCCCTCAGCTTATTCAATCGCTGAAGATGCTTCAGATGCCTGCGCTCAAACTGGAACAGACTATTCGTCATGAGTTGGCCACAAATCCGCTGCTTGAGGAAATAGAAGAACTCGAGATAGATCAGGATCAGGCCGAGGATAATGCAGCTGAGGTTGAGATCGCTGAGTCCGAGGGTGATACCTCCGAATCCGTAGACTGGGATGAGTACCTATTTGAAGATGAAGAAGGCTACAAAGTACACGAACAAAGAGAACCTATCGAGGAACGATTTGAAGGAACGGCTTCGCATAAATCTAACCTGTATGATCATCTTCTAGAGCAGCTCTCCTTTCTCAAACTGTCCCCTGAAGAACATTTAATCGGCGAATACATAATTGGTAATATTTCCCCTGATGGATACCTTGCAATAAGCGTTCCAGAGATGGCTGAGGAATTAGAAGTTGATATCATCAGGGTTGAATCAGTGCTGGAGATGATACAAAAATTCGATCCAACCGGAGTTGGAGCTCGAGATCTGCGCGAATCACTCCTTATCCAGCTAAAAGAAAAAGGCTACGAAGGCAGTTTGCCCTATCGAATTGTAGATGAACATATCCGTGATTTGGATAGAAAGTCCATCCTTCAGATTTCGAAAATGATGGGGGTTACTGCAACAAAGGCAGAGCAAGCGATGAAAGTAATCCGATCTCTTTCCCCGAAACCGGTTCAGGGTCGGTTTGACGCTGCTGCTATGGCGGTAATTCCAGACCTTATCGTCGAGAGATATGGAAACGATTACATCGTAATGCACAACGACCGCTATATACCCCATCTGCGAATAAACTCTGGGTATCGCAATCTAATGAAACGCGGGAGCAAGTCATCACAGGATACGAAAAAATACATACGCCAGAAATTAGAACAGGCACGGTGGCTTCTAAACAGCATCAATCAGCGGCGTACTACCATGATCAGGGTGATGGAAGCTATCATTGACAAGCAAAGGGAATTCTTTGATAAAGGCCCAGCCTTTCTAAAACCGCTTATAATGGAAGAAATTGCACGTGTGGTGGATATGAATGTTGCCACTATCAGTCGTGTATCCAATAGCAAGTATGTGCAGACTCCACTAGGGGTCTACGAAATCAAGTATTTTTTCAATTCGGGTATTGCTCGTAGTGAAGGTAGAGATATTTCAAAGCACTCCGTGAAACAGCGGATAGAGGATATCATCGCCGAAGAACCACCAGAGAAACCGTATTCTGACCAGGAAATATACAAGAGGCTCAATGAAGAGGGGATCAAATTGGCTCGCCGTACTGTGACCAAGTATAGAGAGGAGCTAAATATCCGGGCAGCGCGGCTTCGCAAAAAAGTAACGTAAATAGTGAGACAAATACGGATCAGCTCGAAGCATTATCTAAAGCTGTAACCATTGGAAGGCAACACAGCATGGATCAATATCTTATACTAGGAAATGACTTCAATAAAAGCAATCTTCTCAAGGCTGCCTCGAAAAACGCCTTTCCAAACTATCATAGGTGGTTGGCTTGTATCCCATGACCATCTACCCAATCAGACAAAACTATAATGGAGTTCAAAATCGTTGGCACAAATTGGTTCCTATCGAAAAAAGTACTCGATTATCTGGGGGAAATGGGTTATTTTGTTAGAGAGTGGTAGGAGGACTTGATTATCCGGATTACATTGGTGGACATTTGTAGATTTGTACCAGATGTTATAACCAAGGACAGGTTTTTAGGACAGCCCCCTAAGTTACGCATGGAAAGGAGATATTCACCATGCAGAAAAAGATAACTGCCCGTCATTTTGACATCTCTCCTGAGATGAAAACAAAAGCCGAGGAGGAGATGGATCGGTTGACAAGGTATTTCGAGAACATTGTTTCCGCAGAACTCGTTCTCGACACTGAACGACACCGAAGAATTGCCGAATTAAAAGTTAATGTTTACAACAACACTATCAGCGGATCAGGAGAAACCGATGATATGTACAGTTCGATTGCAGTAGCGGTCGACAAAGCGATAGGTCAACTGAAAAAGCACAAAGGGAAACTCAAAAATCGTCGCCCCGAGGAAATAGTTGAAACCAAGGAAGAACTTACGCGCCCCAGTACTGATCCTGATGAGCTTGATGTGTAAAACTCCGATGTCTATAATTTTTCTAACCCGCTGTTATACCAGCGGGTTTTTTTTGCATTCCAGTGCAGATTATTTCGTTTGGCAATCATAGTAATATCCTTATCCTCCGACCCTTCCCCGATGGACGTGCTTACCTATCAATTGGTTACGCTTAAACAGGAAAGACCCTACTCATCCGGCATGGTTATTTCTTCTATAAATTTGAGGAAGATTATAGATTATGGAAATATTACTGACTGACATTTTCAAAACCAACTGGTATCCAATGCTTACCGGCTTTCTGGGGTTGGCCTTGTTTTTCGCAATGATGGGTCTTCGGGACCTCAGAGACCAACTACTTGAAGGGTTTCTTTTTCTGGCTCTGTCGGTGTTTTTCTTTTCTTCACATCTGTACTTGTTGCTTGAGATGTCGGCTCAGAGTTCTTTCGGCAGTCTTGCATCTGAACTAACTTTATGGATATGGCTGGCACTGATTTTTGCCCCAGCGTTGATTGTTCTATTTATCCTGTTAGGCATATTCAGTCTGTTATCACAGGGGTTTCACGCTGGATTGGTAAAACTGTTCTTTGGTCTCACCTTGCTATGTTATCTGTTCATGGTTGGTTCTCACTGGCCAGCCGACTGTAAGGGTATTATGGCTATGATCTATGGTGGTGTCTGGTTTAACCTCGAACTAAGAACCACTTAACTTTCAGAAAAAAACTCTTCCAACAGCAGACAATTCATCGCGGCTTCATAGTTAGCCCGCACCTTGTACAAGGAGTCAATCAAGTTATCAGACATTTCAATAAATTCAAACGAATCAAATTCTGCATTGTGCCGCAAAGATTGCAACCTGAAAGAAAGCTCTTTCATTGACAGCGAGGTGCGAATAAGACAAAACAATTGAGGTCTCTCCCCTCTGAATATCTCACGGGCATAGGCCAACAACTTGATTGTAAATTCATGCTCTTGCAACCCAAGTTCTTCTCTAATTTCCTGTGACAGACTCCATTTTGATAGCTCTGAGAGATTCCGACAGGAAGTCGAAAAATCAACCGATCCGGCTGCAGATGGCCCAACACTGTTTTCTAATGAAGCCAGGTTCTCTGATCGATGCATCAGCAGTAAGTGTCGCTGTACTTGTGATCCCTTACAATTAGAGCTTTGCTCCTCGGTAACAACCATCCCACAAATTCCTAAACAGAGAGCCAAGGGATGAGACTCCAGAGCCGAGAGCGGGACCTTTTTCTTGTAGTATTCTCGAAGAGTTCCACCATATCTGTCAAATAATGGGTCTGGCTGATCAAGTGCAAAGCAGCAGCCGGCAAAAGTACCGTAGTCACAAACCTGAACTGAAAGGGAATAAGGAGGTTTGCTCAGATTGGCTGATGCTAATCGCATCACTTTCGGTCCATCATAAAGCCGTTCCTGTTGCCTTAACAGAAGTTCAATTCTGGCGGCATATTTACGAATCCGTGAATCTGACAGTTTATATTGTCCCGACAGATACCGAATCTCCACTTCTTCCGGATTGATTTTGTTGTCACCAAAAAAGCGGACTATATCGAAGTAACCGGAGTCGAGGGATCGGTCAACACCTACCAACCTTGCTTCTCGGTCCTCAACCGAGCCGAAATACCTCTCAAGGAATCCATCCAGTTTTTCATAATCCAAAAACATATTGTCAATCCAGAAAAACGAGTACTATATCTAAAATATAAAAGTCACCCAAATAATGCATGGCTGGGATATAGAACCCAACAAGAAAATGGCAAATTGATGAGGTTGCTCGCGTCAGTTTTTGTGATATCCCATGCATATCATGTGTATTTCCGCACCCTTCGCAAATCGCTGCATACTCAATAAGTGGTTTCTCTCCAACGAGATAGCGTTGATATGATATTGCCGGTGAATAGGCACACGGTTTGAACTTAATGATTGATAATGAGACCAATTCCTTTCAAATGGAGTCTTGCCAGATCATTAATTCTTACGCTGGTGATCATGTTTGCTGAAATTACCTCCAGCCAAGCTGCAATTCAGTATCTCACAGGACAGGTTATATCCGCCGACGGTACAGCAATAGTGGGCGCTTCAGTAGTAGTGCTGACTGATAGTCAGGCGATCACTGGAGCAGCTACTGATACCAATGGTTTTTTCATGATTAAACTAAGTAACTACTCTTTGGATTCGGTGTCCTTGAAAGCTTCTGCGATTGGCTTCGATGAAAAGTTGAAAAGATACTGCTTGCGAGCAGACACGCTGTATGTGGATTTCTCGCTGACACAGCGGGAAGTTGCTATGGCGGGTATCACTGTTTCACCGGAAAGAACGACCAAACAGACCGGTTCGGTTCTGAAGCGACATCAGCTCGAGGAGGGTGCAAGGAAATCACTGGTAGCCACTAACCCGGTGGCGGCAATTCAGAAACCACAAGTAATACGTGAGGGCTCGCAGCATTCATCCAAGTTGCGCGTCAACGGTACCTCGCCTAACTACTATATAAACGGGATTGAAATCGGCGCCAACCCAAATCATTTCAGTTCATTCTCGATTATTCCTGCACCGGTAGTAAAAGAGCTTAAACTCCACGCCCAGGGCACACCGGCTGCTTATGGTCTGCCAAGCACTGTGCAGTTTGCGACAGGGTCTCCTTTTGAGAGACATCTACGTGGTGAAGTGGAACTGTCCGCGATTGACGCCACCGGTTCCTGGTCATTGGGAACAGACCGTTTCTTCGTTCTGGGATCGCTCAGAAAGTCGGTCCTCGATAAACTTGTTCGCTATGTTGACACTCGTTATGATCGGCGGACAATCCCGCCCACCAACTTTCAGGATGTCTTTATTTCTTCCGGACTGAAAATTCACCCCGGTCACAATTTGATTATCGATCAATACCATGTGCGTGATTTTTTAGCCTATAACACCGAAGCTTCCGCCGAACATGTAAACAGCATCGACACATATTTACATACCGACAAACATTACATCGGTGCCCGGTACGATATTATGTCTGGCAATTTGCTGCTTAGAATTCGAGGGGCAATTCGTACCAGTTTCGAGGAGTACTCCGCCTTACCGACTACAGAAAACGTCGGTACCAAACTGAACCTGACCGCCCGACATCGCAATAACCTCGGGTCCATAGAGGTCAACAAGATATTCGGCGAGACACAGTTTTCGCTCGGCAGTCAGATTGATTACATATCGCGCTCTGAAGTCAAGCTTTCTCATAAAAACTGGAACTTCCTTCCTCCCGATGCTAACAGCGACAACCCGTATCTATACCAGTCCGAGTTGAACAAACTCTATGGCAAATTTGACGACAGTCATACTGAACTTAACGGTAACGCCTATGCTTCGTTGGTATACACCCTCGGTCCGGCACAGATGGAAAGTGGCTTTCGGGTGGAACGGTTCTCGAATCTGAATCAGAAAAACGCAAGTTTGGTGCGGCAAAAGATAACCCTTCAAACAGGAGAGAACAGCAGGCTAAGCCTGTTTTTTGGCACTTTTGCGGAGACGCCTATGGCTAAGATACTCGAGCCATACCAGGTTCTAATTCGCGATAATCCTGAACAGATAGACCCGATCGAAACGCAGTTGATCTCTGTAACCTTCAAGCAGGGTTCATTCAAAGCGGGTTTATTCGGCAAGAGAATGGATCATCTTCCGGTTGTATCTCCCGACTTCGATTATGTAAATGCTGATAAAACTGTCAATGACGGCTTCATCGCTGTGCATTCCATTGGCCGCATCAATTTCTATGGCGGCGATCTCTCGCTGGAGCTAAACGGTTTGATGGCTGGGAAGCTGAGCCTTTATTCTTTCTACGGCTACACTCACGCTACCAAACAAACCTCTGGTATTGAAGCGCCCTACGAACTGAATGCGCCACACAGATTTTTCACAAGGGGATCATATAAGTTAAGCAAGGTTCTGACGGTCGGCGCTGATATTGGTATCCGCTCCGGTTATGCCTACACCCCGGCCCCTGCCTCAGTCGATGCCTACGGATCGAATCGTTATAGTACCGAGTATTATGAGAACGCCCTGCGCGCGGAGAACAGCTCACGTTTTCCGATGAACGTCGTCTTGAATCTGCACCTCGGGCTAGACTTTGGCAAGTCGGAGTTGTATTTGTCGGTGGCGAATGTCTCCAACCGCGCCAATCCGATTATCAACACTATGGACGGTTACATCTATGACACCGGCATCTTGCCTTCGATAGGGTTTACACGGAAGTTTTAGGGGGGCGATCCTCAAACCTGCCATTGTTCTCCTCATGAGGATCGAATACCCACCTCTACGCAGCTAACATAATCTCTTATTCATTTCATCATATATCAGATTGAAACGCTCTTCGTCGGCATTATTCAGTATGTCATTGACGGATATGCGTATGCCATCATTAGACTCAAATTCATCATAAATAGATATTCTAATCAGTGGAATGTCGTAAAGAGTTGGAACCAAATCTTTGAGGAAATCGTAGAACGCTCTTTGTTTCCACCGAGGTGAGCCATTTCTTGAGAAGTCACGGCTCTTACTAGCTTTGCCAAACTGCTTTTCTGTAGAAGAGTTTGTCCAGAATCCTCCTCCACTTCTGTGTCGAATAGCAAAGTCCTCATGATCCTTGCAATAGAGTTTGTAAGTCTCTGCTGAAAAAAACTTGTTCTGTGCATAGATACTCGAGTCTAAAGTAACAATGCGGTATCGGTTGAAGTGAGCTTCTTCGTCCAATTCGACAATATGATTGTCAAAAGACAAATCGTATTTGCCTACATTGCAAGGAAACAAATCAAGTATACCACCAAGTTTCTTATAGACTTCAGTGACAGCATCATATATGCCTGCTTTCCTGATATCGTCTATCTTCGGCTTGGAATGTTTCAAGGTGCTTTCCGTCTCGGTGTACTGCTTCAATAGATTCACAAAGGTGTTTTCACGATCATTTACCATGTACAGACTCCTTACATGTATGTGTCAACCGAAACACGATCTTTCACATATTCCAGCCGAGTGGCCTCCTTGCTTTGTGCCCCCCCTACTCCTCCCTTGCAACTCTGGCTACATCTGTGACCAAGTCGTCATCTCTGAGCGTTATCAAACGCACGCCCTGGGTATTGCGACCGATGACGGTAATCTGTTTGACTGCCTGACGATTGGCAATACCATGCTTGGTAATCAGGATCAACTCGTCATCGTTAAGCACTTCCTTGATCGCTACCACCTCGCCGTTGCGCTCGGAGGTCTTGATATTGATAACCCCTTTTCCACCCCGGTTGGTGATGCGGTAATCATCAATCGAAGTCCGTTTGCCATAGCCGTTCTCGGTCACCACCAGCAGGCTGCTGTCGCGCTTGATCACTACCATGCCGATCACGTAATCCTTCTTGCCAAGGTTAATCCCTTTGACGCCATAGGCGGTGCGTCCCATAGCGCGGACTTTCTCCTCGGGGAACCGGATAGCCATCCCCAGGCGGGTAGCCAGAACGATTTCGTAGGAGCCATCGGTGAGAGTCGCTTCGATAAGTTCGTCATCTTTTGGGATATTCATAGCAATGACGCCAACCTGGCGCGGATGCGAGAAGACATCAAGCTGTACTTTCTTAATAATACCGTTGCGGGTTGCCATGACAACGTAATTATCCGGTGAGAAATCGCGTACTTTGCAGAAAGCAGTAACTGTCTCACCGCGTTCCATCTTACACAAGTTAACGATAGGTTTGCCCTTGGCCAATTTGCCGCCGGTCGGTATAGTGTGGACCTTCACCCAATAACAACGTCCCTTGCTGGAGAAGAACAAAATATAGTCATGCGTGGAAGCGATGAACAGATGTTCGGCGAAATCATCCTCTTTGGTCTGGATACCCTTGACACCCATGCCGCCACGCTGCTGGCGACGGTAGGCGGTCACCGACAAACGTTTGACATAACCAAGGTGGGAAATAGTAATGACCATCTCCTCCTCGGCGATGAGATCCTCGACCGTTAAATCATCGGCGGCGTCCTGAATCTCTGTCCGGCGATCGTCACCAAACTTGTCGGCGATAGCAGTGGTTTCATCCTTGATGATTTGCATCCGTAGCGCTCTGGAATCGAGAATCGCCTTAAACGCACTGATCTTCTTGATAAGTTCGCGGTATTCCTCCTCGATCTTCTTACGCTCCAGTCCGGTCAGGCGTTGCAGACGCATCTCCAGGATGGCGGTCGCTTGCAAGTCGGAGAGTTTGAACTTTTTCATCAAACCAGCATGAGCTGTAGGTGTGTCCTTGGATTTCTTTATCAACTGGATGATGGCATCAATATTATCCAGCGCAATGCGGTAGCCTTCGAGAATATGCGCTCGTTCTTCCGCCTTGCGCAGGTCGTACTTAGTGCGGCGCACGACGACTTCGTGGCGGTGTTCAACGAATAAATCAACAAGTTGCTTCAGGGTCATTAACTTCGGAATGCCATGGTCCAGCCCAAGCATATTAACCGAGAAAGTAGTCTGCATAGTTGTGTGGGTATAGAGCAAATTGAGTACTACCTCGACTTGGACATCACGTTTCAACTCAATCACAATACGCATGCCGTCCCGGTCGGATTCGTCGCGCAGATCGGAGATACCTTCGATCCTTCTGTCACGGACCAGCTCGGCGATTTTCTCCAGCAGGTTTGATTTGTTGACCTGATATGGTATCTCGTTAACAATGATAGCTTCTTTGCCGCTTTTCATGCGTTCAACAACCGCCCGTGCGCGAACAAAAATGTGTCCCTTACCAGTGGTGTACGCCTGATGAATTCCAGCACGACCATTGATGATTCCACCGGTAGGAAAATCCGGACCGGGGACCAATTCATTCAAATCTTCATTGGTACATTCCGGGTCATCGATCACCCTGACCACAGCTGAGGCTATCTCACGCAAATTATGTGTGGGGGTATTGGTAGCCATACCAACTGCAATCCCAGTGGTGCCGTTGCACAACAGATTGGGGAACTTGCCGGGCAGAACGGTTGGTTCCTTGCGGGTGGCATCATAGTTATCGATAAAATCGACGGTCTCTTTTTTGAGATCGTCAAGCATCTCAACTGCAATTGGCGTTAACCGCGCCTCGGTGTAACGCATAGCTGCCGCACCGTCACCATCGACTGAGCCGAAGTTGCCCTGACCTTCGACTAAAGGATAGCGCATATTGAAATCCTGAGCCATTCGTACCAACGTAGGATAGACTACCTGCTCGCCGTGGGGGTGGTAGTTACCGGAGGTATCACCGGCAATCTTGGCACATTTGCGATGGGGCTTACCCGGATTGAGACCGAGGTCGTTCATCGCCACTAGGATGCGGCGGTTGGACGGTTTGAGACCGTCTCGGATATCGGGAAGGGCACGGTTGGTTATCACCGACATGGAGTAATCCATGTAGGAGCTTTTCATTTCCTCTTCGAGGGAGATATTCTCTATTTTCTGTCGTTCGAGTTCCATAGTTGAGGATCGATTCCTTTATTTTACAAACTAAAACCTATCACTTTTTAAGCACTTAAGTTACCAAATTCTCTTTATTTAGGCAACAAAAAACAGACACAAATATAGTTTTATTGTATTGTATAACAATAAGTTACGAAAGGATGTGATAGGTAATGGAATAATTAGCGAGATATTCCCACTGAGAATTTAATTCAATCGATCCGCTATTCAGACAGACGATACACCCAGGCGTCATTGCTTGGATTATGTCGTGGGTTCAGGATATGTAACATCAGATCAATAGTTGATGGCCCGACATGGTAGAGTTCTTCAATCGGGCTGATATACTTCTCCAGCGAATCAACGTATCGCGAAACATCGGCAGTATCATTTGGATAAAGAACATAGTATTCATACAGTTTATGTGCTGGCCCAGCATCCTGATAGTTTTTTAGATCTGTCCAATTGTGCAGGTAAGTTCGATTGAACCCACCAAAACCACCGTAATCATTTGGATATAACTCACGTTTCTTTTCTGGGGAGACAAACATAATGGAAGCTTTACCGGGAAGTCTTTCCACTAATACCTGAGGCTCTACCATACCCTTGCGTCCGTAGTGCGTTGAGAAGGTTGGTAGAAGGACTAAATTGAGTCCAATCGAAAATGTAGCCATTGAGTTGAAAAGCTTCCTATGTCGTGAGAGATAGCCATTGTGGTGAAGCTGTTGCCAGATAACAAGTACCGTAATCAACATAAGAGCCGGTATAATGGGCATCATGAACCGTTCCTGTCGATTGTTGATAGCGGTGTGAACAATGATGAACACTAGGGAACTAAACACCAACACGCGGTGTCGTTTCCAAAAGTTCCTGAGCGCAGCTAACGAGAAGACAAATACTGACAGTGGCGGAATGAAGAAAGAAACTATAACCACCACATAAACCCACACGGGTTCTTTCACAACAGCGACAGGCTTATCCAGAGCCATCCCCAGATATTTCAGAGTTGACGATAGGAACGACCCCAGTACAACATAATCAAGAAATCCGGATATAACCACCATTGTTAACGCCCCAGCCGAGAACCACAGAGCTTCTCGTACTCGTTTATACTGCCATAGAAAGACTATCGGCACAGTAATAACGGCAAAAACGATTTGGAATCGAATCATCCAGGATAGCCCGGAAAGCACTCCTGCCCAGAATAGTAAGTTCCAAGGGCACGAGTTTTCTTCATGTTCGTATCGGTAGATAAGGAAAAGTGCGAACAGCCAGAAATGAGAGCTGACAAATTCTATCAGCGTACGGACCGAAAGCGCTGGTACAGCGAAATGAGCAGCCAGCATCAGGCCACCAATCACTGCCCACTTTCTCGAGTTGGTAATTAACATCACCGTTTTGAAAATTGCGTAGACGGAAATCAGTGATAATAATCCGTGAACAGCCCGTATACCATACATCAAATGGTCAAGAGATTTTACACCAAACATAAATTGGACTTTCATTATTCCATATAGGAACAGCGTATAAAGAGGGCAACGGGCAATGGTACCGGGATCAGTTCTGGATCCCCATGTCAGGAAACCCTCCGGCGACCATAGTCCATACTGGAGCCAGCGGTATGCAACACTTACGGTTTCATAGTGATCGTCGGTGTACATATATCCCTTTGAGAAGAACACCGCTACTATGCGTAGTGCAATAGCCACTGTCATTACTGTTGCCAGAGGGTAATGTTCGATTAGGCGTGAAAAACTACCGGATGTTCGAAACATATTTGCCATGGTGAAATACATAATAAGGTCGACTCTGCAATGTAACAAGTGCCAATCCTTGTACTACCCATCGCTTTCCTGACACTACAACAAAAATCAATACTGAAATATATGTTGGCAGAGAGGTTTCGATCAATTATATTTTTGTAATGTAATTTATTAACAGCTGTTCAGTTTTTGAGCAGCCAGCCGATAATAACAGGAGAAATGCCAATAATGAACTGGCCAATACTTATGACAGGCGCGGAAGGCGCCGGCGGCGGTGGGATGTTTACGCTGGTATGGTTTGGACTGATATTTGTCCTTATGTACTTGTTGTTGATCCGCCCACAGAGAAAGAAGCAGAAGGAACACGAAAACCTACTGCAACAGTTAAAGAAAGGTGACAAGGTTGTAACCAGTGGCGGTATGTTTGGGATTATTTTCGCTATAGATGAAGAACGAGGCCGAGTCGTGATTAAAATCGGTGAAACCAAATTTGAGTTTCTGAAATCATCAATAGCCGCCAAGGTCGACAACTAAAGTAGTGTAAGGAGTTACTGTGGCTGAGCGACCAATCGTCATCTACGGCAACCAGGTATTGCGGAAAGTCTGCGATCCGGTTGAAGAGATCAACCAGGAGATCAAAGATCTGGTGTCGGACTTGACCGACACTCTGAAAAAAGCTCGAGGTCTGGGGCTGGCTGCGCCTCAGATCAGTGAATTGAAGCGTGTTTTTATACTGGATTTGTCAGCGATCGACATCACCGCTTCCCTCAAAGTCTTTATTAACCCGGAGATTATGGAAACCAGCGAAGAAGAGGCTGAGATTGAAGAAGGATGCTTATCTTTTCCGGGATTGTACCAAAAGATTTACCGACCCGCAAAAGTGAAAGTTCGGGCAACGGATCTCAAGGGCAACCAGTTTGAGCTGGCTGCCGATGGCATGACAGCCAGAGCCATACTGCACGAGTATGACCACCTTGAGGGAGTGCTATTCATCGATCGCATGTCGTCCTTTGCTCGGACGATGTTAAGGGGCCGTCTGAGAAAGTTAAAAGTAGTTTCCTGAGGATCGCTTCTCATTCCCGCATTGGCTGTTTCCGTTCATTGACGGATGCTCATCACCGCAGTAAACATACTCGATGAAGCTTGTTTTCATGGGCACGGCGAGGTTTGCCTGTAAACCTCTGGCCTGTTTGGCAGAAAGTCATCATGAGCTTCTGGCAATTGTGACAGGTCCTGATGAACCATTACCGCGCGGCAGTAAGACTTGTCCTACCCCTGTATGCCAGGAAGCGCTTGATCGTGGTCTGATGGTATTCAAACCGCGATCGCTCAAGGATAAAAAGTTGTTTTACCTCCTTAAGGAGTTGGAACCGGACCTGTTCGTGGTTGTGGCGTTTAAGATTCTCCCTCGTAAGCTGTTTACTCTGCCACGATTGGGTTCGATCAATGTCCATGGTTCCCTTTTGCCCAAATACCGGGGTGCAGCTCCGATCAACTGGGCGTTAATAAACGGAGAAAAAGAAACCGGCTTGACTAGCTTTATTCTGAATGAAAAAGTGGATACCGGCAACATCATTCTGCAGGAAAAGATAACAATTGATAAAAATGATACCTTTGATTCACTGTACGCACGGATGTCTGAAAGATGTGGGCCATTTCTGTTGAAGACACTGGAACGTCTGGAAGACAAAGACTTTGAGCCATTAGTTCAGGATCACTCTTTGTCCAGCCCGGCTCCGAAGATTACGTCCGAAAATGCCATGATTGATTTTGGATTCCCGGCACGAAATGTAGTCAACTTTGTGCGCGGGTTATCATCAGTACCGGGAGCCTATACATTCTTCCGAGGCAAACGAGTAAAGATTTTGGGCTGTTCATTCGTTGATGAAGATAGTGTTGAAGGGACGAAGTCTCCTGCGCGGCCAGGGACGATTATTCCACACAAGAAGAAACTGCTGATCCAGTGCGCTGGATCAGTGATTGAAGTATCAAAAATTATGCCGCAGGGTAAAAATGTGATAGACGGCAGCTCGTTCATTAACGGTTACCGTCCCATGAAAGGGGAATGGTTCGGTGAAATACCGAAATAAACCAAGAAAGAACTATGAAAAAAGAAATTTTAATAAACTCGACAGAGTATGAGCGACGAGTCGCTATTCTTGAGGACGACCTTCTTGTCGAGTTGCAAGTTGAACGCCCTGACAGCGATCGTATGGTTGGCGATATATACAAGGGTATAATCAGAACGGTCTTACCGGGAATGCAAGCAGCGTTTGTGGATATTGGTTTGCCCCGTGCAGCCTATCTGCACTCTTCAGACATCGGGAAAGATTATGCAGCATCATACGACCATGATAGCGAAGAAGAAGCACCGGCAGAGATAATCCGCAAACGACGTCGAGAGAAGATTGAGGCTGTCCTGAAGAAAAACCAGGAAATCCTGGTTCAGGTCATTAAAGAGCCGATTTCCACCAAAGGACCTCGAATCTCCTCGGAAATATCCATCCCCGGACGTTACACTGTCCTGGTGCCGGACGACGACCATATCAGGATGTCAAAGAAGATTACAAACTGGTCTGAACGGCGTCGGCTCAAAAAAGTGGCGGCTCCGGTTCGACCGGAAGGTTTTGGCCTTATTATCCGCACCGAAGCTGAAGGAAAGCAGGAACGTGAGCTCCGAGCTGATATCAAGCGCGGTCTTAAGTTATGGAGTAAACTCAAAAAAAAGGCAGACAGCTCACCAGCTCCAGCCCTTATCCACAAGGAAGCTGACATGGTGGTATCGATGATACGCGATGTTTTCACTGATGATATAGAGCGCGTATTTATCGACAACAAGGCGGACTATAAACAAGTTATCAGCTTCACCCGCCAGGTAATGCCCCACCTCAAGGACCGAGTGGAGCTCTATAAGGGTACTCAACCGCTGTTTGATATGTACGATCTGGAGACTGAAATTGATCGCATGATGGATAACAAAGTATGGATCCACAAAGGCGCCTACCTGATCATTGACCAGACAGAAGCTATGGTTACTATTGATGTCAATACCGGTCGTTATGTAGGCACTAAGGATCAGGAAACAACGATTTTCAAGACAAATATCGATGCTGCCAGAGAGATTGCCAGACAAATCCGCCTTAGAGATATTGGCGGTTTGATAGTATGTGATTTTATCGATATGTATAGTCGAGAAAACCGCCGAAAACTGTATGAAGAATTTCAACGTTTCTTTAAACCTGATCGAGCCAAAGGAGCCATTAACCCCGTGACTGAATTTGGTCTGGTAGAGATGACGCGGGAACGAGTGCGACCGTCGCATTTGCAGGCCCTGTCAGACCCCTGCCCCACCTGTGGCGGTCGCGGACGTATTGTGTCAAAGGAAACCATGGCGACCAAGATTGAGCGTTGGTTCCTGCGGGCTAAGGCGGCAGGGAAATTTCACAATTTCAATCTGGTAGTTAGTCCACACTTAGCAGAAGCGATGATCGATAATGAAGCCAATAGAATCGCTCGCGTTATGAAGATTCATAAATTCAAAATCAACGTGGTGCGAGACACGACCATATCGGTTCAGGAATACCGGGTTTATGATGCCGAAACCAACGAGGACATCACCGAGAAGTATCTTGCTTAGAGCCAACGTGAGCTTTGCTTCGATATAAGTGTTATCTCATCATAAAGATGACTGAAGGATAGAGTGAAATCAGCCAGCGCGTGTAACTACACTGGCGATTCCTTCTTGACACATAGTGAAGCGGTCACTATACTATCAGTGAATACATCAAGTTGAGCAACTTAGCAAAAAATATACAAATATCCATGGGAGAGAGTTATATCTTCAGTTCGTAATATTCTGATAGTTGCAGTTGTACTTATCTGTCTGGGTACGGCTGCGATTGTTACTGTTGTCGCTGACACGCAGGAGTTTGTATGCGGTGATGTCGATGGTAACGGGAATGGACCGGATATCAGTGATGTAACCTATTTGGTCGGATTTTTATTTCAGGGCTTTCCGCCCCCACCCGATCCGGTGGTTGCTGATCTGGATGGACAACCCGGTATCAATGTAGCAGATCTTACCTATCTGGTGACGTTTCTGTTTACCGGCGGTTCTCCTCTGGACTGCTCACACTGGAGTCACTCGGAGGAATTCGGAGACTGTTTTGGTGGCGATATGAAAAGCCCCGATGAGCCGTCAGCTCCATTCTCGCTCTCGTCGGAATGTCTGGATGAAAACGCAAACAACGGAGATTCGACAGAATACATGTGGGTGGAACTGATTGGAAATGATCTGCATGTGCACCACATAAACGCCTATTACCAGTGTTGCCTTGAGTATGCCGTTACTTTTGATATCAACGGTTACGAGATCACCGCCTGTGAGACAGACACGGGGGATCTATGCGATTGCTTGTGCTACTTCAACCTAGAATCTGTACTGCCCGATATCTATATAGGAATACCATGTGAATTCATCGTAACACTTATAGGCATCTATGGCGACACGGTGGGCGTTGATACGCTTGTTATAGAGGATTCAACGTATATGTACATCGACGTCATAGGCAACGACCTGCATATCCACCACATGAATGCGTATGCCAACTGCTGTCCGGAGTTCTATGTCGACTACAACATCGAAGGTTCCAACATCACTGTAACCGAGATCGATTCACTCAGCGAGTGCTACTGCATGTGCTACTACAACATCGCCACAACGCTGTATGACATATCTGACGGCGAGTGGATAGTGGCCTTGATTGGAGTCTGCAATCATACCTGGGGAGGACCATGCGATACAGTTGGAGTGGACACTGTCATAGTTGGTGATCATGATTGGTAGATAGATGGGACTATAGATAGCAAGCTTTGGGCAGAACCTCTTCGTGGTTCTGCCAATTTGAGAAGGCGGAACCGCTAAGAAGGGTTCCACCCTACAATTCCGAGCGGAGTCGAAGGACCAGGTTCATACGAGCGTCAGGTCGCAAGCAACCTGATCTACAAAAGATAACTCGAATGTTCGGTGGAGAGTGGGAGGGGTCACCGGGGCTAATGCCCGGTGACCCTATCCCGATTAAATCAGGCTCAGCCTGTCGTTATCAGCACGGTGGCGGTTCAGGGCCGGCAGTGAACAGGTAAGCTACAAGG
>Ga0164318_10002019_pt1 | contig 18580 bp, 15 predicted proteins | sample GuaBasSedimGuay9_FD_113734 | JGI IMG/M metagenome (GOLD analysis project Ga0164318, IMG submission 113734) | Subseafloor sediment microbial communities from Guaymas Basin, Gulf of California, Mexico - Guay9, Core 4571-4, 0-3 cm | ecosystem: Environmental > Aquatic > Marine > Hydrothermal vents... | reverse complement strand
CAAGGAGAGACGCACAATGTTTAAGCGCCAGGAAGAGTTATTAAAGGAATGGACAATCCGTAATTCGTTTTCCGTAACCAGTAATCCAATAATTTTACCATGCGTTTCGCATGGCTAATAATCCGGCAACACAGGATTTTTAATGAATGCTGATATTATTATTTTAGTAGTTGAAGTTATAATTTGGTTAACTTTGATTTTTCTCGCCGCTTTTCTTGAAATGGCCGATTCGGCTTTAAGCGGACTTAAAGCCCGCGAAATCTTCGAGTCAAATCAGGGAAATCGTAAAATCGTAAATCTGTGGTTACGGCGCGGCGCTGATATTCGTCTCGCTTTAGCCATTTGGAAAACTATATTTATTGGTCTTGCTGTTTTATCAGCGGTGATTTGGTCCTTGCATGCAACTTACGCTCTAAATTTCGTGCTGAAAATTACTATACTTTTATTTATTGTGATTTTAACCTCGCTGCTTGGGAACTTTCTTCCAAGATTACTTGTCGCTGACGCCTCGGACAAATCGATTTTCAAATTTGTCAAAATTGCAAACTTATGGACTGTTGGAACACATTATTTTAATATTTCGGTTGCTGCCGTGATTAATTTAATCGCTTGGCTGCTTGGTATGAGAAGTGGAATGAAAATTTTCGAAAGCGAAACCGATGATTCCGCGCTTTCAGAGATGGTAGAAAAAGATGCCCCGCTCGAAAAAGAAGAACACGAAATGATAAAATCTATTTTCGAGTTCGGCGATACTGTTGTTCGCGAAGTTATGGTGCCGAGAACTGAAATGGAAGCAATTCCCGTTTCTTGTTCTCTGGATGACGCAATAGAAAAAGCTCTTGAGGAGGGACATTCAAGATTGCCCGTTTATGAAAAGAATGTTGACTGCATTATCGGAGTCTTTTATCTTAGAGATGCTTTGAAATATTGGAAAAATCGCGGAAATAACCAATTGCCTGAATTGAGAAAAATTATACATAAGCCGTTCTGCGTCCCGGAAACTAAAAAAGTAAACGAATTGCTTAAAGAATTTAAAGCCGCGAAAATTCAACTCGCCATTATTATCGATGAATACGGCGGAACAGCCGGACTGGCAACTCTGGAAGACCTCGTTGAGGAAATTGTCGGGGAAATCCATGATGAATTTGACGTTGATGAAGAAGAACAGTATGAGCAAATTGACGAAAATACTTTCTTGATCGATGCCGGAATTCTTGTGGATGACGTCAATGATGATTTGGGAATTCATCTCCCCGAGGAAGAAGATTTTGATACTGTTGGTGGCTATGTAATGTACGAACTCGGGCATATGCCTAAAGAAGGCGAAACAATTTCCAACAAAGAATTTGTTATTAAAATTATTAAAGTTACCGATAGGCGTGTAGAGAAAATTCAACTCACGCGCCTCGCTGAAAAAATAGAGAAAAAGGAGAAAAAATGAAACGTTTGAGAAGATATTTCATCGCAGGACTGGTTGTCGCTTTGCCTGTCGTGGCAACATTGTGGTTGATAACTTTTTTGTTTAAAAAGCTCCCGCTGCCGCCTGAAGAACTCATAAACAAAATACTTGGCGGCGGTATTCCTCTCTGGGTAGCTGCTTTAATTTACCGAACGTTTATTCTTATAAGTTTCTTTGTTGTTATTACCTTACTTGGTGCTTTTACTACACGAACCGTTGGCGCGAAAATAACTTATTTCTTCCAAAAACTTCTTGAGCGAATACCTCTTTTTAATAGAATTTATAAAGCACTTCATCAAATAACTTCAGCTCTGTTCGGCCCCGGAAGAAATGTGTTTCATAAGGTCGCTATAATTGAATATCCTCGAAGGGGAATTTTCACATTAGTTTTTATTACTAATGATACTGAAGAGCGTTTTGTCAAAAATATAAACGCTTCTTTTGATATTCCTGAAAATGATAAAAGCGAGAAATTCTTGAACGTTTTCCTGCCTACAACACCAAATCCAACTTCAGGATTCTTTCTTATTTTACCTGTTAATGCAGTTAAAATTCTCGATATATCTGTCGAAGAAGCATTAAAACTTATTATTTCCGGTGGCGCTGTTCGCCTGGATGAATCAATCCCGGAGGTGGAAAATGCTTAAATCAAAAATTGAAAGTCTTGTAAAAAATCATGATTACAAACTTATAGCGGAAAAACTTACTTTGCTTCATCCGGCTGATATTGCCGAGCTGCTTGAAGACCTTGACTCAAAAGACCAAGCAGCAATTTTAAGAGAACTTGACGCAAACGCTGGCGGCGATGCATTAAGTGAACTCGATAGCGAAGATAGAGAGGAACTCCTCGAAGAAATCGAGCCCGATCAACTTACCCGACTCGTAAGAACACTTCCCGCGGACGACGCGACTGATATTCTTTCAGAAGCGCCGGACGATAAAAAAGACAAAGTTCTTAACGATCTTTCACCGAAAGATTCTGCTGAAATTAAAGAGCTTCTTAAATATGAAGAAGACTCGGCAAGCGGAATTATGGACCCTGAACTTCTGTCCGTTCCGGAAATATGGACAGTTGGACAAATATTGGAAGCGTTGAAAAAATTAGAAACCGATGAACCAATCTATTATGTCTATGTGGTTGATTATATGAATAGACTTGTCGGTTTCATTACCTTGCAGGACCTTATTAAAGAAGATGATTCCAGACCGGTAGGGTCGGTTATGAATAAACACGTTATCAGTGTTCAGCCGGATACCGACCAGGAAGAAGTCGCCCAGCTTGTTCAAAAATATGACTTGATGGCAATTCCGGTAATTGACAAAAATGGTAAACTGAAAGGACGAATTACCGTTGATGATATTATCGATGTTATTGAACAGGAAACTACCGAAGATTTCTTTCGACTCGCCGGCGCGTTAAGATGGGATGAAGATACACGCTCAATGTTTCGTACCGCGATGCAGCGCCTGCCCTGGTTGATTGTGGCTTTAATCGGCAGCCTCGCCGGAGCAGCATTTCAAAGATTTTACAGCGGGAAACTTGGCGCTGATTATTTCACCGTTTTCGTACCTTTTGTTGTCGTAATTGCCGCTATGGGCGGAAATATCGGAATACAATCATGCACTACTGTTGTGCGTGGACTTGCGACCGGCGATATCAATGAAAATATTATTGAGGAAGTTGTAAAGCAAGTATGGATTGCCACAATCGTTGGAATTGTTTGTGCTTTGATTGCCGCGATAGCGGCTTTATTTATCAGTAAATTCAACCCTTTACTTGTAAGTTGCGTTGTCGGAATATCTTTGTTCTGTGCAATTCTAATTGCGGCTTCAATGGGCGCGCTCGCACCTGCGATATGCAAAAAATTAGGAATTGACCCTACAGCGGCTTCGGGACCGTTTGTAACTGTTTCTATTGATATAATAGGAATCGCAATTTATTTCACATTCGCTATTTTATCATTGAACTTTATTAAATAACAGATGTTTCTACTTTTCGTATAGAGTGGCAAGTACGTTTGTTTCGTCAAGTGAAAATGCACCCGGAGTAAATAAGCCTATGCAAGGCAATATAAATATGCAAGTTCCGACAATATCAAGAATTCCTGTCGTGTTTAAATGTGTTCCAATCACCCTGTTATATGGCTGATACCCTTTTTTATAGCATTGAATTGAAACAGATTCGTTTCTTCTGACAGAAACAGTTGCAGGAGTCTTGTAATGATTGCCGTTCACTGTTACTGATGATCCTTCAGGATAACAGGCAATATTTATTGATTGTCTGGATGAACGAAAAGCTGAACATCCACTTGTTGCTACAAGAATACTTACGCAAAGCAGAACACAAATTACAGATTGGATTTTTTTATACGAGTTCATTTCACCTCTTTTATTAGTTACGTGTTAATTTAATAATTTAGTATTAAAATAAAATCACTGCACTTTAGTTTTCATCGTACAATGACATGTTTATGTTTGTTTCTTCAAACGAGAATGCTCCCGGAGTTAATAATCCTATGCAGGGAAATATAAACAAAAAAGTCCCCGCTACGTCTAAAATTCCTGTCGCGTTAAGCTCGGATTTTATCACTTTATTGTATGGAAGATACCCCTTCTTATAACATTGAATTGCAATTGATTCGTTTCTTCTTAACGAAATCTGAGCCGGAGTTTTGTATCGTAACCCATTAACAGTTATATTAGCATCTTCCGGATAACTCGAAACATTAATAGTTTCGTTCCATGGACGAAAAACTGAGCAGCCGCTTGTCGCGAGGAGAATGCTAATGCAAAGCAGAACACATATTACGGGCTGAAATTTTTTATACAAATACATTTTCACCTCTTTTTTTGTTATGGATAAATTATAACGAAAAATATAAAAAATATCAATTAGTTGTTTGCCCAATTTCAACGGCTATTCACAATTCTACGGATATAAAGCCCGCGGTTAATAAACAATCAGTCAAATTCCAAATAAATAACGCTATAACGCCATTGTTAAAGGGTGTCACACTTTTTCTGTTGAATATTTCTGCTTTAAAAGTACGCCTGTGGCGTATTGAATGTTTTTCTGTTCAAAGAACTGAAATATTCTTGTTTTAGCGCTCGCGGGTCAGCATTCCTCAATTTTGAAAAATATAATCCGGATGGAAAGCTATTGACTAAAAAAGGGTTTTTTAGTACAATATTACTTGTATAAATATAATATTTTATAAATCATAATAATGGAGCTGAATTTTGAATAATATTAAACAAAAAATGAACGAAAATAGTTTCGCTAAACTTAAAAACCTAAATAATGACGCGTTAATTGACTTTGTAACAAAATATGTTGAACTTTGTAACCCTGATACCGTTTATGTTTGTGACGACTCTGTAGAAGACAGAACTTACATCAGAAACCGTTCGATTGAATTGGGTGAAGAACAAAAACTTGCCACTGAGGGACACACAATCCATTTTGACGGCCCAAAAGACCAGGCACGCGATAAAGCCAATACAAGGTATCTTGTAAGAGAAGGTGTTAATCTTGGCGAAAAACTGAACACAAAAAATTATCAGGAAGGTTATGACGAAGTTCATGAGTATTTTAAAAATAGTATGGTTGGTAAACAAGTCTACGTGCGGTTTTTCTGTCTCGGACCAGTGAATTCCGAATTTTCGCTTTCATGTGTGCAAATTACTGATTCAGCTTATGTCGCTCACAGTGAAGATTTACTTTACAGGGGAGGATATGAGCAGTTCAAAAAAGTCGGCAATACAAAAAAATTCTTCCGATTTGTTCACACCGCAGGTGAATTAGAAAATAATGTAAGCAAAAATGTTGATAAACGCCGCGTTTTCATTGACCTCGAAAATGACATTGTTTATTCTACAAACACTCAATACGCCGGGAATACAGTCGGATTAAAAAAACTCGCTATGCGTCTCGCTATTAATAAATGTAAAGATGAAGGCTGGCTTACTGAACATATGTTTGTTATGGGCGTTAAAGGCCCTGATAATAGAAAAACTTATTTCGCGGGCGCCTTCCCTAGTGCGTGCGGGAAAACATCTACCGCTATGCTTCCGGGCGAAACAATCATTGGCGATGATATCGCTTATATTCGCGCGCGGAACGGAAAAGCTTACGCGGTAAATGTAGAAAATGGAATTTTTGGTATTATTCGTGATGTAAATGAAAAAGATGACCCGATTATCTGGAATGTTCTTAACTCTCCGGGTGAAGTTATTTTCTCTAATATCCTCAAAGATGAAAACGGGAAAGTGTACTGGTTGGGAATGGGAACTGAAACTGCCGATAAAGGAATAAATTTCGCCGGAGAATGGGAAAAAGGGAAAAAAGATGCTAACGGAAATGATATTCCGCTCGCTCATAAAAACGCGCGCTATACTGTGGAACTCGATCGCTTAGATAACAGTGATGAAAACACTCAAAATCCTGAAGGCGTTGAAATTGGCGGATTCATTTACGGTGGTCGCGATTCGGATACGTCTGTCCCTGTCGCTGAATCATTTAACTTTGCTCACGGTGTGCTAATGTACGGTGCAACTTTGGAATCAGAAACGACTGCTGCAACTCTTGGAGCCGAAGGTGTTCGTACATTTAATTTAATGTCAATTTTAGATTTTCTTGCTTATCCGCTTAACAATTACATACAGCATAATCTCAATTTTGGAGCAGGAATTGAGAATCCCCCCCGTGTTTTCGGAGTGAATTATTTTCTGAAAAGTAAAGATGGGAAATACCTGAACGGAATGCTTGATAAAGGTGTATGGGTGAAATGGATGGAACTGCGTGTTAACGATGATGTAGATGTGATAACAACGCCTATTGGAAATATTCCTTTATATGAAGATTTGGAAAAAATATTTAGTGAAATCTTAGGAAAAACTTACACTAAAGAACAGTATGTTGAACAGTTTACAATTCGTGTTCCTGAACTTATTGCCAAAATAAACAGAATCCGCAAAGTTTATGAAAATGAAACCGGAGAAGCAATTAAACAACTTTTCACAGAGTTTGATGCTCAGGAACAACGTCTTAAAGAATTGCAGAGCGAAAAAGGCGATCATGTTTCACCGTTCGATATTTAATTAGATGCTAATCGAAAACATTTTTTAGCCTCGGAGAGGCTAAACGTAAGCCCCACGTGATAACGTGGGGAACTTAACACCAAAAATGCATGAAAATTGCCGCCGTTCAACTTTCCTCATCAGCAAACATGGAAGAAAATCTTTCCCGTTTTACCGGCATCTTTAACCAGGCAAAAAAAGAAAATGTTGAACTCTTGCTCTTCCCGGAAAACGTTTTCTATCGCGGTCGCGATGAAGGATACAAAAACAATGCGCAAAAAATTCCGGGAAATTTTACCGAAAAACTTGCCCGCTTGTCAAAAGAATTCTCAGTTGCTGCCGTGTGGGGAGGGGTTGCGGAAAAATCCGGGAATGGTTTTTATAACACCACACTTTTCTTTTCAAAATCGGGCGATTTGATTGCAGAATATAGAAAAATTCACCTTTTTGAACTGTACGACGGTGAAAAAATTTTATTCCGTGAAAAAGATTTATTTCAACATGGCAACGAAATAGTTAACTTGCCTTATAATTCTTTTAATTTCGGATTGTCAATTTGTTATGACCTTAGATTCCCGGAACTTTACAGATCGCTTTCCGCAAATGGTGCTAATGTATTGCTTGTGCCTTCTGATTTCACAAAACAAACCGGTAAAGCACATTGGATACCCCTTTTGCGCGCGCGTGCCATTGAGAATTTATCCTATGTTATTGCCGCGAATCAATGTGGAATAAATGAAAAAACTAATGCGGAAAGTTATGGAAATTCATGTATAATAAATCCATGGGGAGAAATCATTGCCGAATTTGATGGAGAAACAACCGGACTTTGTATCGCGGAAATTTCTGCTCAGAATATACTGTCTGCAAGAAAGAGAATCCGCTCACTTGATCACAGGAGGATTGAGTAAGCTGCCGTTACCCGTTTTTTTATAATTCGTTGCTTAATAATTGGAAAATTCGACCTTAGCGAGATCGGTTACAATAATCATCTTAAAAATTGAGTGTCGTCTCTTTTGCTGTTCTTGATTTCATTTGAATGGGTTGTTATAATATTCATTAGTAGTGATGATAAAAAATAAAAAAATAGTTGTATCAGTTCATGATATTGCACCGCGCTTCTATAAAGAATGCTTTGAAATATTCAGGAGACTTGATGAACTTGAAATTAAGCAGCGAACTCTTCTCATAACGCCCAATTTTGCCGGAAAGTTCCCAATTGATAAAGATGATAACTTTATCCAAATGATGAATCAAGAAAAACAAAAAGGCGCTGAACTTGCCCTTCACGGACTCGTTCATCAAAATTTCGAGTTTTTTAGAAAAGATTATGTTGAAGCAAAATCTTCATTGAAGCAAGGGATTGAAATGTTTGAAAACGCTTTCGAATTTTTTCCTCGTGGATTTGTCGCACCGCAATGGCTTCAAAGCAAAGGTTCATTAAAAGTGCTTCGGGAATTGGATTTTTATTATACTGCGACTTTAAGAACTTTAAAATATTCTGACGGAACGGTTTATAAAACATATCCATACAATTTTGACTGGGGAAATTCATTTTTAGACAAAATAACTGCATATTTAAATGAATTTGCCGTTTCATTCAGAAAAACCGGCTTGATAAGATTTGCTGTTCATCCAATGGATATTCCTAACGGCGTTTTTAATAAAGAAATGAAAATGTTATCCAAATTGATTATCAATGGCTGGAAACCGGTGTCATACGAAAATTTGAAAGATTAATGCTTATGCATAAAGCGATTGAAAAGATAAGTAAACTATTTGCAGAATATGATATTTTAAAAATAGCGTTAAACGATTTATAATAATACTATGTTTATAAAATTTAATTTCATTTTTATCTCTGCTGCTGTTATATCAGGAATTCTTCTTTGTTCCTGCAGCACACCCGAAGTCGATGTTTTTACAATGGAGCATATGATAGCGATAAATGATGACGGGTCGCCACATAAATATCCTGTTAAAATCGACAGCAAAGTTATTTCAACTGATGAATACGTTTATTCGAATCATGTAAACAAAATTATATCATCAATTAAAAAAAGCGGCAGAACAAATATTCTTATCTATGTTTTTGGTGGGATGAATTCTCTTGATTCCACAATCGAAAGATCGGCTATTTACGCAAAGGATATTTCAGATACATCTGATTATTATCCAATTCTTGTGAACTGGGAATCAAGTTTGTTTGACGCTTATTATGATCATTTAATGTGGTACAGGCGCGGGGTTCGCGACCCCTACTTCGGCCCCGTTTTATCACCTTTTTATTTAATTGCCGATCTTGGCAGGGCAGTTACAAGACTGCCGATAAATATTGTTTATCAGTCCTTGGGTTCTTTCTCGGATTATGAGTTGGAACCTGAATCCACCGCTTTTGAAGACAAGGAAATAAAAAAAATGGGAATAAGAGCATTTGCAGGCAAAGATTATACTCCCGCATTCTATAGAATTACCAGAAATATTATTTATATGATTGGATTTCCAACCAGAATTATTACAACCCCTTTTATCGACGCAGGTGGTAAAAGCGCGTGGGACACTATGCTTCGCCGCACACAAACCGCTTTCCAAATTTCCCATTCTTTAAATATCAAGAAAGACGGGAAATTTGATGTTGCTTATTCTCCGCCCAACGGGGCTCTTTCTATACTTATGGATGCTCTTTCAGATCTTTATGCTCAGAACAGTAATTATGTATTTACATTACTTGGTCACAGTCTTGGACCGGTTATGATTAATGAACTTATACGGCGGTATCCAAATCTGCCTTATCCCAATATCGTTTATATGGCGCCCGCGTGCAGTATTAAAGATGCCGGCAACGCAATTGGTCCATATATGAAAAAAAACCCGAATACTGTGTTCTACAATCTTTGTTTACATGAAAATGCCGACAAATATGAAATGATGTGGTGGGCAATTCTTCCCCGCGGCAGCATACTTGAATGGATAGACACATTTCTTGGCAGTCCTCTTGTGCTAACGGACTTAACTCTTGGGAAATGGAATAATGCTATAAGGTCGCTGCCGATGGTTTCGCCGGAATTAAGGCCGAGAATGGTTATTAAAGCATTTGGAATTAATGATCCGGAAACAAATACGATTCTGCTTGAAATTCCTGACGCGCATACAGATTTCAGCAATCCAAAACTTCGTTTCTGGCAACCGGCTTTTTGGCAGATAAAAACTATGACTAAAAACAAATAATGATTTCTAATACATTTAAAAAAATAGACGAAGCAATCGGAAAATAATAATCACTATTTGTATTTTAACTGTTACTTTCCCAGGCTGTAAAGCAAAACCGGTAACTGACAGTGGTTTTGTAAAAAATCCTGAAATGATGAAAGAAAGTGAGCTTTTACCCTTTCATAGGGCTTGGAAAGATGAAAAAATTAATTTTAAAAAGTACAACAAAATTCGCTGATTATACAGCTGAAGCACTTAAAAAAGCCGTTAAGGAAGATGATAAACTAAAATTAGTTAATAAACCGGGACCAAATACTATAATTCTTGAATTGGCACTTGTTAAAGTTGTTCCGGGAAAACCAATTCTAAAAACCGCTTTCTTTAATCTAAAAGATTTCTCTGCGTATGGCAATCCTAAACAATTGGTTGATGAATGGGCCGACCAAATAATAGAAGTTTTAAATTCAAATATGGGTAAGTACTCGAAGGTTGAAAGAAAATCTCCTTCTAAAATAATAAACATCTGATAAAAATGAAAAAAAATATATTTTGTGTGGCTTGGATAATATTGTGCGTGTGTAGTATTTCTTATGCCGCACCGAAAAAGACTGTGGTCTGGAAATCGGATTTCAGCCAAACAGCAAAATCCGGCGAAATGACCCTTCCAAAAGGTTGGGAAATCAGCGGCACTAAATCCGGTGTAAATAAATCATTTTTTAATGTCGTAAAAGCTGATAACGGAACAAATCTCCTGCATATGTCTTCTGAAAAAGCAAGGGGAGGGTTGCTGCATAAAGTAAAAAGCGTTGATTTGAATAAAGCTCCAATTATCCGTTGGAAATGGAAAGCCATTAAATTACCTGAAGGCGGAGATGGAAGATTTGATGAAAAAGGCGACCAGGCAATTGAGATATATGTTATTTCCGGAGGACTGCTAAACCAAAAATGTATTGTTTATACCTGGGAAACCGAGACACCTAAAAATGCCTCTAAAAGTTTCTCAATTTTTATGGGTGCATTTAAAGCAAAATGGTTTTGTGTTAGAAATAAAACCGATAAACTGAACCATTGGTATATTGACGAAAGAAATGTTGCAGAAGATTTTAAAAATACTTATGGGCTTATTCCTGATGAAGTCGCTGTTATGCCTTACTGCAAAAGTGATATGACCCAAACAAGTACTGAGGCCGAATTGGCTTGGATTGAATTTCTTAAAAAATAAGATGTTGTGTTTTAATAAAATTATTTTTACTTTGTGTTTTGCGGGAATCTTGATAAATTCCGCTTTTCCTCAATCCGTTAATCCGGATAATTTATGGCAAACAGGTAAGCAGGAACTTATACCCACAAATAATTATAATTCAAATACAGTTATTATGATTCACGGCTTCGCGGGCAGCCCCTTCGATTTTAAACCTTTAGCAATTAAACTTATGAATCGGGGCTATCGAGTTGTTCTCCCTGCAACACCAGGACAGCTCAAGCAGAATTATTCATCAGATTTCCATGATTACCAGCCGGAGTATTATATTAAATGGATTAACAATCTTGTTAGTAATGAAATAGAAGTATCTGACGGGAAGGTTTCTATTGTTGGTTTTTCTATGGGAGGAACTATTTCCACTATTGCCGCGGCAACGAACAAAATAGACAAACTTGTTCTTATTGCTCCGTTTTATTCTTTAACGACTGCAAATAACTTTATATGGAAAGTATCACGTTTTTTTGCGCGTTTTATACAGGGAATTCCTAATTTAACTCTGGGCGCAATTAATGATCCTATAGGTAATAAAAAATATATTCCGGGCTCAAAAATTATTCGCCTGGATTCTTATGACTCGCTTGAACGCTTGGCGCAAGTAGCTGTTAAACGTGTTCCACAAATTAAGGTACCGACATTGGTTGTCGGCTCAATCAATGATAAAGTAGCATCTTTTCTCTACACAAAATCATTATTTGAGAAAAAAAAGAACGTAAAAATCATTGAATATAAAAAATCTAATCATGTTATTATTTATGATTATGATAAAGATTCCGTAATCTCAAATATTCTCTGCTTTCTGGAAAATAAATAGCCGTATCCGAAAAAGCCGAATTTGAATTGATTATAAGACAATAAAACAAAGTCATCTTTTTATATCCATTTTTTGATCCATGATTTAATTCCTCCCGAAGCCTTTACTACAACAAGCGGAGTGTGACATTTCTGCGCAATAAGCTCGGGCATCGTTGCATGAGTTATTTGACTAATCATCGGTTGTTCAGTTCCTCCGACAACTATTAAATCATAATTGTCTGCTTCTGAAAGTATCGCGTCAATTATACTGTTTGACTCAACAGCCAATGTTTTTACACGCTCAATCGGTATGTGAAGTCTTTGTTTGTTTGTTTCGACAAAGCTGTTAATATCAAAAACTTTTTTACCGCTTTTAACTGTGAAAGCGAGGATTTCTCCTTCAAGTTTGTCTACAAGAATACTCGCTATTTCAAGAGCATAAGCTCCATTGCCCCCCCCGGCCAGCGGAACAAAAACTTTTTTAAAATCTTTGTCCCCGCAATCTTTGAAAATCACTACATTGCAGGGAGCGCGTTCAATTATCGGGTCGATTGTGCTTCCGAGGCTGAAAATGTGAGTTCTCGGCTTGCCGTGCCAGCCGAGAATCAGGGTTTGAATATTTTTTTCTTTTACCGCGCTAACTATCCCGCGCGCGATATTTCTGCAATAGCGAATAGTGGTGCTTATCGGGAAAAAGTTTACAAGGTAAATCATTGTTTCATAAATTGCCTCTTTTCCTTCCGACATATATTTATCTGCATCTGAAAGTGCAACCTGGTCAGGAACCGGCACCATGTGAAGTAATTCCACGTGAGCATTTTTTGCATCGCATAATTTATAAGTATTCCGGATAAGCGACAATGCGCTTTTGGGATTTGCAACGGAGATCATAATGTTATGTTTTTCAGTTTTCTCAGCTTTTTCTTCTTCAAATATTACTATCTCGTCTTCGGTAGTCAAAACATTATGTTTTGAATAAATATTGTAAATCAGAACTCCGGATAAAATCCATAACGGCGCGATTATCCACGCAATTAAACTCATATGAACCAGCCATACAGCAAGAACCGCTTGAGCAATAATTGCAAGAATAGGGAACAAGGGGAATAAAGGCATTAAAAAACCATAATCTAATTCATCCGACATATTTATTCTGATTCTTATTACACAAAAATTTACCAGAAAAAATAAAAATAAAAACATTATGCTCGCGCTTGATGCAACATGCATTGTCGGTAAAAAAGCAGCAACAATTATCACAATTAATCCTGTAAAAATCAACGCACCATAAGGTGTTTTTCTTTTCGGAGATATTTTTGCGAAAAATGAGGGAAGCATTTTGTCACGCCCAAGTGCGAATGACGCCCGCGTAGCTGAAAAAATAGTCGCGTTAAGAGCTGAAGTTGAAGCAAAAATAACCGCAAGCGTTAAAAGTAAATTCGCAAATGGCATTAACTTTGCCACCGCTTCTCCAAAACCCTTAGCACCATAACTTCCAATCCATTCCCATGGAGCTTTGTCTACAGTTCCGGCTTTAACAGCGACAACTGTTGCAAAGGCGACAGCGACATAAGTTAATGTAACAATTAAGACGGAATAGATCATTGCTTTCGGCAGATTCTTCTTGGGGTCGATTGCTTCATCACCGGCTTGAGCGATTACTTCGTATCCTTCAAAAGCGACATAAGTAAATCCCATTGTTACAAGCAGTCTTTCCCAACCGTTTGGAAGGAAAGGATTGAAGTTTTGCAGGCGATCAGGATGTTTAATAGCCACATAAAATCCAACAATGCCGATGATAACCATAAATAAAGTTTGGCCAAGTGTGAAAAGCGCGCCGATTTTTCCCGTTTCCGAAGCTCCGCGGTAATTTATGTATAGGAAAAAAAGCGCAATAAGAACCGCAGTGGTCTTAACTGCTAAATGCATATAATTCGCAATGGGACCAAGCACACCAAGATGTTCCAGGTATCTTAAAGTGTAAATAGAAAAAACTATAGCATACATGCTTCCCGCAATGCTTGAAGCGAACCATTCCATCCATCCGGCTATGAAACTCGGACCGCGTCCGAAACCGATTCTCGCGAAATTATATGCTCCGCCTGCTTTTGGGATAGCCGAACTTAATTCCGCGTACGACATTGCAGTGAACAAAGCTATAACACCGTTAAGCGCGAAAGTTAAAAGCACACCGCCGGGGCCAACGATACCTATCGCGTTGCCAATACCGATAAACACGCCTGCGCCGATCATCATTCCTAATCCCATCATTGTAATGTGGAAAAGGGTTAGCTCGCGTGAAAGTTCAGTAGAAAGGTGCTGGTTATTGTCGACCATTTAAATCTTTAAGGGTTTCTCGCGTTGACCGGTTGGGGTTATTTGCGATATTATTAATAATTGACCTACATCGCAGGGAAATGAATATTATAATTCCCAATGCGAAAAAAATTATTATTGAACCAAGTATTATATTTATTGTCATCTTTTTAGTTTTTAGAGGCAAAAAAATAAAAATATCCTGCCTCGGCGTATAGCGCATTCACGGTTAAAAGTTAAGGGCACTATATATTATATGAATCCTTGTCTTTATAGTCAAATTATAGTAGAATATTCGCTATGACTCTATCACCGGATAAACCTTTTAGTCCCAAAAAAATCCCCTTCTTTTATGGTTGGGTTATTGCTGTCGTTGGTACTCTTGGTATTATAATGAGTATGCCCGGACAAACAGTCGGCGTTTCAGCCTTCTCCGAACATCTGTTGAAAGCGTTTAACATAACGAGAAATCAATTTTCTTTCGCTTATATGGTCGGTACAATCATAAGCTCGCTTTTTCTGATTAAAGTGGGGAAAATGTACGACAGATTTGGCGTTCGATTCGTTGCAGGTATTGCCGCTTTAGGAATGGGAGCCGCGCTCATCGGCCTGTCATTTGCCGGAATTGCCGTGCATAAGTTTTCATTTTCATACATTTCTGATACATATATTACAGTCGGTATTTTAACAATTGGATTTTTCGTGTTAAGATTTTGCGGGCAGGGTGTTTTGACTATGGTATCACGGAACATGGTGGCAAAATGGTTCATCAGAAAGAGGGGACTTGTTGTTGGTATAACAGGGATTTTCATTTCTTTTTCTTTTTCAAGTTCGCCGAAATTACTTGACGCTCTTATTGGTAAAGTAGGCTGGCAAATGGCATGGATCATTTGTGGATTGATTGCCGGACTTTTATTTTCTTTCATAGTTCTTTTTTTTTACAGGGATAATCCCGAAGACTGCGGCCTCGTTCCGGATGGAAGCATTGCAGAGAAAACTAACGAGTCAATTCATAGCGCAAAACAACAATTCACTCTAAAGGAAGCACGAAATAACTTCGCGTTCTGGATTTTCAGTCTCTCGCTTGCAATGTGCGCTTTATATATCACCGCGTTGACATTTCATGTTGCATCGGTATTTACCAAAGCCGGTTTGACAACCAAAGAAGCGTTTATGATTTTTATTCCATCATCATTTATTTCAATAATCGGACGGTTAATCGGCGGATGGATTAGTGATAAAATAAAGTTGAAATATTTATTGTCGGTTTTTCTTCTCGGAATGATCATTTCTATTACAGGTATGATTTTTTTACAGGAAGGACTGCCGATATGGTCGGTTATTATCGGTAATGGAATTATGAGCGGTTTGTTTGCGTTGATTTTAACTATAGTATGGCCCACTTATTTCGGAAAAAAGCATCTCGGCGCGATAACCGGGCTCAATATGTCGATAATAATTTTTTTTAGCGCGGTTGGACCGTGGATATTCAGCCAGTCTCTTGCTTTATCAAAATCATATTGTCCTGCCGCGTATTTTTGTTTAACGGTGGTTTTAATCCTTTTCGTTTTATCGTTTAAAGCGGATAATCCACAAAAGGGAACTAAAAGCGGTTGATTTTTAGAGGGAGTTTGTGTATAATAGTCAACCATTTATTTTAAATGGACATTATCCGGAAGCGAATAATTGCCATATTCGTTTTTATCGCAAAGTGAGCGGTGGGTAAAAGAATAACAATGAGGTTCAAACGGCAACAGGAATTTCCTGAACGGATACTCAACAACATTTAACAAAAGATTAACCCTTAACCTATTATGAAAACTGAATTTGACACAACAGTGCCGGAATTACTTATTGATATTGAAAGCCTCGGAATAACAGACTCCGCTTACGAGGAAATTTCGCAAAACGAAATGGAACAAAGGTATGATGAATCAATTCCTGAAGTTCAGGAAGGAACAATCATTACCGGTAAAGTAGTAAGAATAACCAATTCTGTAGTAATGATTGATGTCGGTATGAAAGCCGAAGGCGTCATTCAGACAGATGAATTTGAAAATATTGATGAAGTAAATCCGGGCGATGAAATAGAAATTCTTCTAATCGAAAAAGAAGACAAACACGGGAATGTTTACCTTTCTAAAACAGAAGCTGACAGACTCCGCGCCTGGAACCAAACTCTTGAAATATGTGAAGGCGATGCTCGCGTTACAGGAACAGTAAAACGCAAAGTTAAAGGCGGACTGATGGTTGATATCGGTGGAATTGAAGCTTTTCTTCCCGCTTCGCAGATTGCTCTTCAAAATATCAAGAATATCGATGATTATATTAATGAAGATATCGAAGTTAAAGTTATTAAAGTTAATCATGAACGAAGAAATCTTGTCGTTTCCAGACGCGAACTTCTTGATGAAGAACGTACTGACCAAAAACGCAAATTCCTCGAACAAGTTAGAGTTGGCGATGTGGTTAAAGGTATGGTCAAAAACATTACTGATTTCGGAGCGTTTATTGACCTTGACGGAATTGACGGACTTCTTCATCTTACCGATATGAAATGGGGAAGAATTAATCATCCCACTGAAATACTTGAACTTAACGGCGAAATTGATGCTATGATAATCGGAATTGATTATGATAAAGAACGTGTTTCTCTCGGCATCAAGCAAATGTTTGACAATCCATGGATTAATGTTGAAGAAAGATATCCTATCAATAGCCTCGTTAAAGGTAAAATCGTTAATATCCTCCCTTACGGAGCTTTTGTTGAACTTGAAGAAGGAATTGAAGGACTTATTCATATTTCTGAATTTTCCTGGACTAAGAAAGTTAATCATCCTTCTGAATTCGTGTCCACAGGCGATGTAGTTGAAACAATGGTGCTTAGTATTAGTCCCTTTGACCAAAAAATCAGCCTTGGTTTACGACAAACTCAAGATAATCCTTGGGAATCAATTGAAGAACGATATCCTATCGGCGCGAAAGTTAAAGGCACTGTTAGAAATGTAACTAATTACGGCGCTTTTGTTCAGCTTGAAGATGGAATTGACGGACTTATTCATGTTTCTGATATGTCGTGGACAAGAAAAATCAACCATCCTTCGGAAATACTTAAAAAAGGCGCAAAAGTTGATGCGGTTGTTATCTCTATCAGCCCTGATGAACATAAAATAGCTCTTGGAATTAAACAACTTAGCGAAGACCCTTGGGAAAAAATATTTAACCATTATTCTGAAGGCGATACCGTTACAGGCAAAATCACAAATATCACAACGTTTGGCGCTTTTATTCAACTGCGTGACGAAATCGAAGGCCTTATTCATATTTCTGAACTCGCCGATAAACAAGTCGGTAATGTTAAGGATATTGTACAAGTAGGACAAGAAGTTACCGGTCAGATTATTCGTATCGATCCCACTGAAAGAAGAATCGCTATCAGTATTAAAGAACACGAACGTCAACAGGTACAATTAGAACCTGCCGATAGTGGAGAGACAGGAACGGATGGAAAACCGCAACAGGAAGCAAAGCGGTTTGAGTCCAGCATTAACATTGATATACCTTCTTTTGATAAACCTGCTGAAGAAAAAGCAGCTGAAGCACCTGCTGAAGAAAAAGCACCTGCTGAAGCATCTGCAGAAGAAAAAGCACCTGCTGAAGCATCTGCAGAAGAAGAAGCAGCTGACGAAACTCCTGCTGAAGAAGAAGCAGCTGAAGAAACTCCTGCTGAAGAAAATGAAGAAAAAAAGGAGACTTCTGAAAGCGATGATACAAAAGAAAATGCTGAAAAAGAATAAATATCCACTTGAAAAAAATTTTCAAAATGGATAAAATATATCTCCAATTTGATATATTGACCTAAAATAAATTGCGGGTGTAGCTCAATTGGTTAGAGCGCCGGCCTGTCACGCCGGAGGTTGAGAGTTCAAGTCTCTTCACTCGCGCCACTGATAAAAAAGAAGACGATGGAAAATTCTATCGTCTTCTTTTTTCACTGAACACCGAACTATCTATTGCCTACCTTTTCTAATTGTTGTTCTGCCGTCTCCCATTCATCGAGATATTTCATAATATTCATTTCGATATTTTTCAATTTATTGTGTATTTTTTCATAATCGTCATGAGTTTTTGCTAACTCGATTTCTTTTGTCAATTCGGTTTTTTTATTTTCAAGTGACTCAACTTTACTTTCCGCGGTTTTTATTATTTTTTTTAAACGATTAGTTTTTCTATTGATATTTTTTCGTTGTTCACGTGTCAACTGACTTTTTTTTGTTTTTTCTTTTTGGGAATGTTCAACAGGCAAAATTGTTTCAATATTAATATCCATCTTCTCTTTGTAATAATCGTATCCGCCCGGGAAACGTTTTATATTGCCATCGGCGATAGAAATGATTGATTCAGCGATACGTCTGACAAAAGTAATATCATGACTCACAAAACAAACAGTTCCTTTATAT
>Ga0164318_10002018_pt1 | contig 18583 bp, 11 predicted proteins | sample GuaBasSedimGuay9_FD_113734 | JGI IMG/M metagenome (GOLD analysis project Ga0164318, IMG submission 113734) | Subseafloor sediment microbial communities from Guaymas Basin, Gulf of California, Mexico - Guay9, Core 4571-4, 0-3 cm | ecosystem: Environmental > Aquatic > Marine > Hydrothermal vents... | reverse complement strand
GGAGAAGAAGCTCTCCGAGAGGGAAGAAAGTACTGCACGGGAGCGGGAAGAGATCTCCAGGGAGAGGGAAAAGGTCGAGGAGCTCAAATCACGTTTGAAGAGCAAAATGGAGGAGTTGTCGGGAAGGGAAGAGGAACTGTCCAAACTGAAGGAGGAGACAACCGCAAAGGAGAAGGAAATGGAGAGGAGGTCGGCGGAATTCGAGGAGAAGGAGAGGGCATTGAAGGAGATGGAGGACCGGATATCCAGGGAAAAGGAGGAGATGGGATCCAGGAAGAAGGAGCTTGAGAAGGCGGAGAAGGAGCTCAAGTCCGGATCGGATTCCTTGAAGAAGATAAAGGCCGAATTGAAGGAAGAGAAGAAGAAACTGGAGAAAATGAGGAAGGAGATATCCGAAGATCGAAAGGTTCTGGGGGAGAAGGAGCAGGAATTGAAGAAGAGGGAGAAGGCATTCTCCGAATGGAAGGTGGAGCTTGCGACAAAGGAACAGGAGATCACAATCAGGACGAAGGAGCTGGAGGAGAGGGAGCTCGAACTCGGGAAAGGAAGAAAGACCCTTGACGACGACCTGGCCAGGTTGAAGGAAGGAAAGGACAGGCTGAAGGAGCTCGCCTCGAAAGTTAAAGGGGAGAGGGAGCAGCTGGACAAGGATAGAAAGAAATGGGACAGTGAGAAGGTTCGTCTGGAGAAGGCGAAAAGGGAACTGGAGGTCTCAAGGAAGGAATGGGAGACGTATGCAAAGGGTCTCGTCGAATACAAGAAACTCCTTGAGGCCACGGAGCTCGAGCTTGACGGGAGGAAGGAACAGCAGGAAGGACAGAGAAAGTTCCTCGACAACTGGGAGAAAGCATTAAAGGAAAGGGAAGCTTCACTGGCTGAAAGAGAAAAGGTCCACCGGGAGAAATGGGAGATGATTCAGAAGAACCTCTCGGCCTTCAAGGAAAGCCTGAAGAAGGAGAGGGAACTCTCGCCCGATTTGACCAGCGGGGACCTTGAGGAAAAGATCCGAAAGCAGCAGGGAATGCTGAAGGAAGAGGAAAAGAAGATCAAGGACCTATCTGGGTGAGGTCTTTTTCATCGTGGAGGAATGACATGAACGAGGCAGGGAACGGGCACGTCGATGATGGAGCTTCCGTCGAGGAGCTCAGGGCAAGATTGAAAGAGAGGATAATGGAATTCAATGAAAAGGAGAACAGTCTCGAGGAGCAGAGAAGGGAGCTCGAACGTTCAAGGGATGAACTCAACAGGTACCGCGATGAGCTTTCATCCTACAGGGAGGAACTCGCAGGCAGGGCGGAGGAGCTCAAGGAGAGAGAGGAACAGCTGAAGAAGGAGGAGAAGAAGTGGAATGAATATGCCCGATCCCTCAAGGAATACCACGATGAACTCACATCCAAGATGGAGGAGTTCCGAAAGGAGAGGGACGGGATAAAGGAACGCGATGACGAGGAGAAGAAGGAACTCAGGAAGAGAATAGCCGAGCTGGAGGAAGCGGTAAAGAGATCGGAAACATCGGAGGCCGGGCCCGAGGCCCATACAAAAAAAGAGGAGGCCCTCAACGCATACAGGGACAGATTGGAGGAGATGGGAAGACTTCTCGAGGAAAAGAGGGCGAATCTTGAAGAGAGTGAGATCGACCTTGCGGAAAGGGAAAAGGAGTTCGAGGAGAGAATGAGAAAGGAAGAGGAAGAGCTCGCCCGGAGCAGGGCGGACCTCGAAGAATACAGGTCCAAACTCGATGAGGCATCCCGAAAGCTCGAGGAGACAAGGGAGGAGCTCAGAGGAAGACTCGACGAGGTGATCTCCAGGGAAAAGGAACTGGAAAGCGCCGGTGGGGTCAAGGGAGGGGCAGCGGGTGATGGCCCCGAGATGGAAAGGCTCCTGTCAGAGTTGGAGGAACTGCGGGAAGCGTACACCAGGCTCCAGGAGGAGAATTCTTCCCTGAGGGCCGCCGTTCCGGACCAGGAGGAAATCGAGAGGATGGATTCATTGAAGAAGGAGCTCATGGAGAAGGAGGCGGAACTGGCCGGGGAGGAGAAGAAATGGAAGGATTACGCTGAATCGTTGAAGCAATATCACTCGGAGCTGCTGGCCCAGCATCAGAAACTTCAGGAGGAACGATCGAAGCTGGAAAGAAGGGAAAGAGAGCTCGAGGAGAGGACCGGAACCGCAGCCGGTGGGATCGGTACGGAGACCGGGCTAACGGAGAAGATCGAAGAACTCGAGGCGGAGCTCCGGACCACGAAGGATACACTTTCCAGGATGCAGGATGCCATAATCAAGCTCCAGGAGGAGAACAAAGGGCTCAGGGAAAAGGCTGAGAGAGCCGCCGGTGAGGGAGCCGGGATGGACGAAAGGGAAGAACAGCTGGCCAACAAGGAGAAGGAGCTGAGGGAGCTCGAGGAGAGGCTGCAGGCGGAAAGGACGAAATGGGAGGAATATGCAGCGTCACTTGCGGAATACAGGGAGGATCTCGAACAGCAGAGAAGGGAGATCGAGGAGGAAAGGATGAAGATGGGGGAGGAAAAGGCGGAGGAAGCGGGAAAGCTGGAGGAGGAGCTGAAGGAGACAAAGGAGAAGATGGAAAAGCTCAACGAAGCCATCATTATCCTTCGGGAGGAGAACAGGGAGCTCAGGGAAAAGGCGGAGAGAGCCGCCGGCGAGGGAGCCGGGATGGACGAAAGGGAAGAACAGCTGGCCAACAAGGAGAGGGAGCTGAGGGAGCTCGAGGAGAGGCTGCAGGCGGAAAGGACGAAATGGGAGGAATATGCAGCGTCACTTGCGGGATACAGGGAGAAACTCGAGAACATGAAAGCCGAAATGGAATCAGGTAAGATAGAGATCGAGAGTGCCAGAAAGGAGATCGAATCCGGAAAGCAGGAACTCGATACGATGAGGAAGGAGCTCGAGAGGGCAGGAAAGGAACTGGAGGAGAGAGAGGAGCTTCTCGGGAGGAGGGAGAGGGAGCTCGAGGAAGAGAAAGAACGCCTGAAAGAGCTGCGGCCGGAACGGGAAACCGGAGCTGCGGAAGAGAAAATGAAAGAGGAAGAGGTCGTTCAGTACCAGTGCCCGCACTGCGGTGGAATGATAACGGAGGAGGAGCTGTCATCATCGGTATGCCCCCACTGTGGAAAGGGATTCGCGGCAGGTGAGAGGGAAGTCGTCATGTATCTCTGCCCGTCATGCGAACGCAACCTGACCGAGAAGATAGTCGCCGAGGGAAAATGTCCCTACTGCGGAACGGAATTCAGGGTGGAATGATTCCCTCAAGGAATTCCCACCGCCCATCAGGGAGTCGTATAGACAACCACCAGATCGGAGAGTGAAACCACTCCTTCCAGACCGGCGGTTATCCTCAATGGAACATCGATATATCCGTCATCGGGCCTGTTCTTCGAGACGAAATCCCGGACCGCATCGGAAATATCCACCTCCTCGGACCTCTCTCCCGTGAACATCCCGTCCGTGGTGAACTCCATCGACCAGTCCCCGCCGACGTTCAGGGAGACATCCTCCGGATAGTGATAGCATCCGGTTACGATGACGGAATTCGTGTTGACGGATGTTATCACCATGTCCATCCTCCCGTCGGAATTGAAATCGGATGAATCGACCGCATACGGATACGAGGCGATGTTCAGGTCGCTGAACCAGGAGAACTCCCCAGTGCCATCATTTCGAAAAAGGGAAAGAGCATTCGAATCGGAGGAGGTGATCACCAGATCGAGATTCCCGTCCGAATCCATGTCGATCGTATTGATATACTGCGGTCTGTCGCCCACCGGATGGGAATCGGCAAATGAGAACACACCATTTCCGTCGTTCTCCAGGATGGTGAACGTATCATCCATGGTGTCCGCGGTGGCCAGGTCGAGGTCGCCATCAGAATCCATATCGAACAGCACCGCTGACGTCGGTTCCCTTCCGACCCTGTAATCGATCCTGTCCGTGAAGGAATAGGTCCCGTCGTTCAGCATGACGCTAACCGTATCGGACGGGTCGAGGGAATCCCCCCGGTTCACGGTGATGAGATCGTTCAGACCGTCACCGTCGAGGTCCGCTATCAGGCTGTCATAGGGCATGTTGTTCCCGAGATATACCGTCCTTGTGTCGCTGAACATGGAGGAGAAGTTCCCGGAGCCGTCGTTGAACATCAGGGTCGTGGAATTCTGAAAATAATTGGAGGTGTACAGGTCCATGTCCCCGTCCGAATCGATGTCTCCCGTTCTGAGGCTGAACGGATATGCGCCGATGTCGTAGAGGAACCTTTCCGTTGTGAAGCCGCCTTCTCCGTCAGACCTCAGAAGGACGATCCTGAAATTGGCCTCGTCCGCGGATGCGCCATCCACCGTTCCGTCACCATCGAAGTCCTCGAGGACCACTGCATACGGTTCGAGTCCGATGGGATATTCCTTGCTCCCGAAGAATCTTCCCAGACCGTCATTCTTCAGGATGGAGACGGTGGACCCGAAGTAGTTCGCCGAGGCAATATCACTGTCCCCGTCAAGATCTATGTCACCTGCGAACACACCTCTGGGACTGTTCCCGGTCCCGAACTTCCTGTAGGTCCTGAATACACCGTCCCTCAGGTTGTACAGGACAGAAACGGTCCCGTTGCCGTTGAATCTCCCGTCCCATGCCTGCCAGTCCGACGTCACGATGTCCAGATCCCCGTCAATGTCCAGATCCACGAGATCGAAGGAAGTGGGGAACACACCCACGAAGGACTGGACGTAGGGAAGGAAGTTTCCCCTTCCGTCATTCGCGTAGAACATCACCGAATCGGCGGACCTTGTGAGCGCCCATATGTCCAGGTCGCCGTCCGAATCAAGGTCGGCAAGAAGCACCTGGGTGGCATCCATTGTCACGAGTTCCCTGACATCCAGTTCGAACATGGATCCCCTCTCGTAATCCCCCCCGCCGTCCGAGAGGATATAGGTGACGTTGTGATAACCCAGATTTGCCATGACAACATCCTCCCAACCATCTCCGTTGATGTCACCGACGACCATCGATGACACGCCCTTCTGGCATCTGAGGTCGTTATCCATCTTCGAGAAGTGGAGATCACCGAGATTGCGGAATATCGAAACGGAGTTGAACCATCTTACCTCCCTGCCGTCATCACGGGAACGCAGGCTCTCGTCCTCGTCCCTCCGGTTCGATACTATGATGTCCGTTCTCCCGTCAAGGTCCATATCGGCAACGGCCAACCTCGTCGGATTCCCCTCGGTGAGGATCTTCCTCGTCCCGTCCATGTTTCCCTGGCCGTCATTGATGAAGAGAGTGATGTTGTCATCATTGGTTGTCGAGACCACTGCGTCCGTATCCCCATCACCGTCCAGGTCCCCGATGCCGAGATCGGATGGGATAGTCGGAAGAACAAATGGCTCCCCCCTAATGCGGAATCCTCCCCTCCGATCGTTCATAAGAAGTGTTAGGTCCCTTGAGTCCTCGGACAGAACGAGGGCATCCGGATATCCGTCGCCGTTCAGCTCCGCAAGCTCCACTCTCAGGGGGGATGTGCCGACCTCAATTACCTCAGTCTTTTCCAGAGTCTTCCCCTCGACGTTCCGGAGAACCGTCAATGTCGAATCACCGTAGTTGACAACGACAACGTCAGGGAGAAGGTCACCGTCAACATCTCCCACGGCGAGATCGGATGGGTTCTTCCCGGCCTCGAAACTGACCTTTCCCGGAGGAAGGCTACCCGATATATTCAACCTGGCCATCGTCACGGTGGCGTTCCACGGAAGCCTGATATATGCATCGTTCCCCAGGAAGGTCGCATTTATCAGAACCTCCCTCGAACCTCCCCTGAATTCCTGCAGTGAATGGATCGAGATGTCTCCGTTCCCGGTATCGTTGAATGAGAGGAGCTGCAGGGATGCGATGATCAGCAGCAGAACGAGGGCGAACGCCATCACCATCATAATGAGGCCCCTGTTCCTGTGGGTCCAATCAGCGTTCCTGCCTGTCCCTCCATTTCTGCCGGAAGGGCGGCCCTGCTCCTCTCCGGATGGTCCCCGGACCTTCCGCTCGAGTCCACCGGGGCTCTTCCCCGGAGAAAGCCCCCTGTCCCTTCCGGAATGCCCGAACCGACCCCTTCTTCCAGTTCCGGGACCCTCCGTCGATGCGCGATCCCTTTCCCTGAAGCCACGTTGAGGTCCCATCTGCGATCAGCTCCTTTTCCAGTGATGATATCATCCCATCATGACAATATATAAAGAAGTTAGTACGACATTGGAATGTCGGTGTTGAATGGTTCATGGATCGAGAAGCTATCTGCCCGGGGTGCCGGCCTTTCCGGCAGCGGGTATTGGGGTTTCCGTTTCACCCCGTCCGTGATCCGCCCAGCTCCATCACCCTCGTGGGATGCCTGGGATACGACACATGAATGTTCGGTGTTCCCGCTGTTTCCTCGAGAACCTGCATCGAGGTCTCCACGGCAAGAAGAGGGTCGTTGTTCTCCTCGGAGAGATGTGCAAGCACTATCTCGAGCGTTTCGGGACCCACCACCTCGCTCAACAATTCGCTGCACTGCTGGTTCGACAGATGCCCGGTTCCGTCCAGGATCCTCTTTTTCAGGTAGTTCGGATATCTCCCGTTGACCAGCATATCAGGGTCGTAATTGGACTCCACAACCAGGCCCTGCATGTTCCTCAGCCTGGAACAGATATTATCATCGACCCTGCCCAGGTCCGTGACTATCCCGAGGGAACCCTCCAGACCCTCCACTATGAATCCGAAGGGATCTATCGCATCATGGGGAACTATGAAGGGAGTCACCCGAATATCCCCCACATCCACCGGAACACCGTCCGAGAGCCTTCTCACGTCGTGATCATTCCTCGTCCCCAGATACCAGTATACGGGCTGCGACAGGTAGACGGGGCAGGAATACCTCTTTGCCAAGGGAAACAGGCTTCTCGTATGGTCGGAATGTTCGTGACTGACAAATATCGCATCAAGACTGTCGGAGGAAGTTATCTCCCTTATCTTGGAAGACGTATATCCCACCGGGAGACCGGCATCGACCAGGATGCTCGTCCCGTTCTCCATGATCAGTGTGGAGTTGCCCGATGACGAGGAACCCAGGACACAGAACTTCATACCGGAACCTCCGATGCAAGGAGGCGGTCACCATCGAATTCCCTCTCATCCCTCAGTAATCTTATCCTGTAGGATCTGGGCATACATTCAAGGACCCTTCTGTCCTGATATCTCCTGTCCATGAGGACAAGCAGATTGCTCCTGCCGGTGGACGAGAGAGCGTTCACCATCCGCACCACTCCCCACACGGCGGGCATGAGAATGGTCATCACGTGGCCGGTACTGGGGCCGTACCTCTTCTGAAGGTGGAGCTTCATCTGGTCCACGGCAGGGTCCGGCGGCCTCAGATGCATTCCTATCATCACAACGGAATCGGGTTCGAGGGACCCATCCAATACGGCCCTTGCAATCGTTCCTCCCTGCACGCCAAGGGCCACGGCATCACCGGAGTCCCTCAACCCGAGTAGAAGGGACCTCCTCTCATCCCGTCCCATGCCCCTGTCCTCGACAAGAAGGGTCCTGTCGAACGAATGCTCCATCATGGAGTCCATCACCTGCTGGAGAAGGAAATGGGAGGGGAAGATGCAAACGGAAAGACCCGGTGTGGTTTCCGTGATCCTTTTGATGTTCTCCACTATCTTCCCGTAAGTTGACTCATTCCTATGCTTGTACGACAGGTCCACGTTGCCAAGCGAGACCAGTGTGGTCCCCGAAAGCATCTCCTCGTTCGAATAGGATCTGTTCATGGCCTTTTCCGGTCTTATCCCGAACGAGTTCATGAAGACGTTGTGAGGATACAGGGTATCCCCGAAAAGTATGGTTGACGAGAACCTCTCCATCAAGGGCTGGCATATGACCTGATTGTCTATTAGGGAAACCTCGAGAAAGTTCCCCTCCTCCGTGTCCCTCCTCACCCGGGAAACACCCGAATAGTGGTCCATCCACAGTCCGAGCATAAGTTCTATCCGTTTGAGATTCTTCCTTTCCGTCACCGACGAGGTCCTCCCTTCACCGAGAGCCCTCCTCAGTGCTGCCCTGAGTCCGGAAAGGGTTATCCTCAACCCGGCCTTCTCGACCCTTTCCCTGAATGAAGCCACCAGCAGGCTGCGGGATATCTGCTTTTTCGGGTCGGTAACACCCGCCATGCGCGAGAAGAGCTCCACCAGTATCTCCATTCCCTTTCTCTCTCCCTCGCTCAACGTATCGTTGTCCTCCAGCGCGGGGCAGGGTTCACCAGCCTCCCACCGATACCTGAAACGTTCACTGAGATACTCGAGAAGAGCGGAAGGATCATGAACCGCAAGCAGGAGCTCCCTACCACCCTTTTCGATAAGTGACAGCGTATCATCGGGATCCTCGTTGAACAGGAATCCGTAACCGGCGACGATCACTTCCGACTCCATTGCGATATCCATGGCCACCCTTGAGGGGCACATGCCCTTCTCCCTGAGCTCCTCTTCCATGTCCGGTATCAGATTTCCACCGGAGGACTTGATATCCCTGTACAGATCGAGATCGAATCCCGACTGCAGGGGACATCCGTTTATGTTCCCAGCCTGCATGCAGTGATGGATGAGGTCCGATATGATGACCGGGACATCCTCCTCCTGGCACCGGATGAGGCGGTCGGGGAGCGCCATGATCCCTTCCCTTCCATTTTCCTTTCCCCTTGTTTCAACGATGACGGATTGTATCCACGGGATATCCTCGTCAGGGGCAAGGAATACAGAGCGTTTTCTCTTCCTTCGTGCTTCGGAATAGACCATGGATATGAATTTGCCTCCCGCTTCCCTCCCCGGCGGCAGGAAAGCAAGGAGGTCCATATTTCCCCCGATGGCCTGGGAGATGTCGCCCCTCATTCCGATAAGGGTCTCTCCATTCTTGAGTAACGAAACTGCCTGAAGCATGAACTACCAAACCCCGACACATGCACCCCGATGGTCCCTGTAACCGAACCGCTCCCATCCAAAACGGCAAGCAGGGGAATTACCGTATAGTGATTTAAATGGTCCTACGTATCGCATGTTCGGATGATGTAGAATGTGATACCGATGGTCAAAATACGATATCCGTATATATGATACGCAATATTGGTATTGACATATGAGCGAGGTCAACAGCAGTGGGTCCCCCGTACACGTTATTCCCATGGGTCTTGAATTCGACAGGGTGCTGGGAGGTCTCAAGAGGTTCCCCACCAACAGGATAATACTGCTCTACGGAAACGATACCGATTCCAACATAGAGAGGAAGGCAAGGAAGAACGGTAAGAGGATAAGGGAGGTCGTCTCCGCCACCATTGACGTTGAGGAGATGGAGATGGATATCTTTGATTTTTTCCAGGCCGCAAGGACCCTGAACGGACTTTTCAGGCAGCTGCAATCCCAGGGACACAGCATCTACGTGAACCTGTCCACGGGAAACAGGATCGTCTCATCGGCCGCTCTGCTGGCATGCTACATGACCAGGGCGCACCCTTATTATGTCAGACCGGAAAGCTACCACATACCCGAGAACAGGGAGGTCATCTCCACGGGTGTACTCTCCGTGATCGAGATGCCGATGGTAAGGATAATCGGTCCAACCAGAAAGGGGCAGATAGTTCTGGCGGTCCTCTCGGATCTGGGGGGCGAGGCGAGATACGAGTCCTCCCTGATACCTCCCCTGGAACGAAGGGGGGGATTCTTTCCCGAGAGGAAACTGAGCGAGTCGAAGAAGGCCTACCTTGCGAGAAAGAGGGCCCATCTCAGCAGGGTGCTCAGGTCACTTGAAAAGGACGGATACATTCAGATGATCAGAAAGGGAAGGTTCGTCAGCGTCGTCCTCACGGAATCCGGAAAACTATTCTCCATTTCCGGAGACATCGGACCGGATGCCTGATATCATCTCAGGCTTCTGTCGATGATACCCGCATCAATGGCCCTGTCGTAGAGCACGGCATCGGGTATCATGAGCAGCACATCCTCCACGAAATCTTCCCTTCTGAATCTCTCTATCATCCTGTCCATCCTGTGGAGATCGGAACCGAAACATCTCAGCCATACTCCCGGCGGACCGCGCAGAGGAGTGTTCAACCAGCTGCCCTTCGCCAGTGAGAGAACCCTGCTGTAGTGGGCTGAAACATCGAACTCCTTTCTCATCAGGACCAGAAGGGAGAACATCGGATTCGGCTGTACAAGCTCTTCCCGGATCAGGGGTCTCACCTGAATAACCCCATCGGCCAGAAGGCGTGAGAGCCTCTCCTCGACATCATCCTCCTCCAGTCCGAGCTCGGAGGATATTCTCTCTATGGACGCCCTCCCATGGTCCACCAGGAATCTGAGCAGCGCAAGATCCGCATCCCGGGGAGTCTCGGGTATCTCATCAGGCAGCAGGGGAACGTAGTGGGAGCTCACTGTCATGGGACTCGAGATCCGCTCGAGGGCTCTCACAGAGGAGCGCAGCGTTTCCAGATCCCAGTGGACGATCTCGACAAGCATGAAATCGTCCATATTGACGTAGACCTGCGACACCATTTCAAGGTCCATGACCTGTCGAACGATCCTGTCAAGGTCCCTCATCCTGTAATGAAGCTTGACATAAGTGGTGTCGAATCCGAACATTCTCCTGTCGAAGAAGGCCGAGAAACCCTCGACGATACCATCCCTCTTCAGAAGTTTGATCCTACGATCCACATTCGACGGGGTGATCCCCAGTCTGGAAGAGAGAAATGTCTCATCCGCCCTGCCGTGCGTTGACAGCAGGGCTAGCAGCTCCTGGTCCTTCTGGTCCATGTGAACAAATCAATATCATTGTGATGGCTATTTATTGATTATTATCGATTATTTCCCCCTCTTGACCCTCTCCATGACCATCGATCTTGTGGGATACAGGGGTTCCGCGGAAGCCATATGAAGGGCGGCAGCGGCCATCCCGAACTCGGCGGCCTCCTCCCCCGACCTCCCCTCCAGAAGGGCCGCGACGAAACATCCGTTGAAGACATCACCGCATCCCGTGGGATTCCTCGGGACAAGCACCATGTAGGATCCGAGATCGATCCTTCCGTCCCCGGAGATAAGGGATGAACCGGTCTCGCCTCTGTGGACCACGACAGTTCCCACACCTCTGTCGATCAACATCGAAGCTCCCTTGAATATGTCCCTCTTCCCCGTGATCCTGGCAATCTCGTACTCGTTGACGAAGAGAATGTCCAGGTACGGAAGGGCGTCCGTCAGGCGCTCTACCATCTTCCCCCTCCCCTCGAATGGAGGTGATGCGGGATCCATCGAGGTCTGGATATCCCTCCTTCTGCATTCCTTCAGGATCTCGGAGGTGGGGGCTCCGGCGAGCCCCTTCATGAACCAGAAACCTCCCATATGCAGATGGGCTGTCCAATCAAGGTCAATCTGGTCAGGGGTTATCTCGAACCTGGAATTTGCACCGGGGTATGTCAGGAGTCTTCGCTCACCGGAGAGTGTGGGAATGGATATCGTGGTCGCCGTGTGCAATCCGCCTATCTTTCTGGAATGGTCCCCGACACCCGACCTTTCCATCCATCTTGCCAGGAATGTTCCTAGCGGGTCCTCGCCCCTTCCACCGTGAAATATGACATCCGCACCGAATGCGGATGCGGCAAGCGCAAAGTTCAGGGTATTACCACCGGGGGAGATGTTCAGGCCATCCAGTTCCAGCTGGACATCGGCATCATCGAGATGGGACACGGGAGAGCACAGAATATCACATACCATGTCTCCCACGGCGGTTATCCTCTTTCTCACCATGGACCGTATAATGAGGTCACGGGTATAATTCATTTCCACTGTGGTTCAAAGTGAGAGATAACGATCGAGCTCCCAGTCGGTCACATGCTGCCTGAAGGACAGCACTTCCGCGGATTTTCTCTCGATGAAAGCATCGAATATCTCCTTCCCCACTGCCCTCTCGACGACCTCATCGCTCCTTGCTGCCTCCACGGCTCCCCAAAGAGAGGTCGGAAGCATCCTTATTCCGAGTTCCTTCCTCTTTCCCGCGCTCATCTTGCTGGGATCACCCGTAATGGGTTCGGGAGGTTCGATCTTCCTCTTGACCCCGTCAAGACCCGACTCGACAAGTACCGTGAACGCGAGGTAGGGATTGGACGACGTGTCGCTGTGCCTTACCTCTATATCTCCCACCCTGCGTGCGGACGGCGAACCCGGGATCCTGATCATGGCCGTTCTGTTCCTCTGTCCCCACGTTGAATACACCGGAGCCTCGAACTCCGGGATCAATCTCTTGTATGAATTGATGGTGGGGTTGGTGAACAGACACGACGAGGAGGCATGTTCCAGAATACCCCCTATGAAGTACCTGGCCGTCTGGGAGAGACCCATCTCATCATCGGGATCCACGAAAGCGGAGCCTTCCTTCTTCTCCAGCCACATGTGGACGTGCATTCCGTTCCCCGAATCATCCCTCGATATCTTCGGGATGAAGGATACGCTGTACCCGAACTGCTTCGCCGTGAGCCTTGATAGAAGCTTGTACAGCATGGATACATCCCCGCACCTGACGATGTCGGGGATATGGACGAATTCCACCTCCACCTGGTGGGACCCCCCCTCGTGATGATGAAATTTGATATCGATACCCGCGTCCATCAGGTTGCGAGTGAATTCGTTGCGAAATTGATCGGAATTGTCCCATGGAACGGAAGCGAAGTACCCATCCTTCGGATGGATGCGGTAGATGGAATCGGCATACCGTTCAACGGCCCTGGGGTCCGTGTTCTCCTTCAGGAGGTAGAACTCCAGTTCCGGCTGGAGATGGGCTCTCACGAATCCCATGTCCATTAGATGGGCCCTTGTCCTCTTGGCGGCGTTTCTCGGGTCCATGCCGTAGGGCCCGCTCCCGTCCGGGGTCAGCGTGTCCGTGACCACACGTGCCACCTTCTGGACGCCCTCACCATAGGGCAGAACGAGCAGCGTTTCGGGATCGGGTACCGCCCTGAGGTCGGAATTCTCCGTCCTGGCAAAACCAACGGAAGATCCATCGAAGGTCATTCCGTCCTTCCATATCTTTCCGTTCTTCAGATCGGACGAGGGGACCGTGAAGGATCTCAACCTTCCGTCCAGATCCGTGAACTGGCAGTACACCCATATGACACCTGACTCCTCAAGGACCTCGTTGGCCTTCCTGACCTTTGCCGCATCCTGGACCAATCAAACACCTCCAGCTGGGGATTTGGGGCATGGAAGGGGTCTCTCTTAAACATTTTGAGTGCCCGGGGAAACGGGAACAATCATATGATTGAGCCCAGGAGGTAGGTCGGACCCACGTCATGGGTCCGAAGGTCCACGAATTCTCCCAACAGTTCGGAAGGCCCCTCGACAACTATCGGAACGTAGTTCCCGTCCCTTGCCATCAACGTTCCGTCCCTGCCTATCTCCGTAACGAGACAGGACCCGTGTTCTCCCATCCTGTCGAACAGCCTCCCTGCAAGAAGTTCCCTGTGAAGACGCGAGAGCTCCCTGGACCTCTCCTTTGACACGCCGCTGTGGATCTGGCCCTCCATTCTCATTGCGGGCGTTCCCTTCCTGGCCGAGAACCGTGTTATGTTCAGAACATCGAATGAGAGCTCTCTCACCATCTTCATCGTCAATTCGTGATCTTCCTCCGTTTCGGTTGGGAATCCCGTGATGACGTCGGAGGATATCGAAGCGTCCGGGAATCTGTTCCTTATCTCCCTGACGAGCGCTCTCGCATCATCCGCATCATACCTCCTCCCCATCAGCTTCAATATCCTGGAGGAACCGGATTGGATCGGTACATGAAAGAACCTGAAGAACCTCTCATCGCCATCGAAGGCACCCAGTATGCTCTCCCTGGCCCTCATGAGACCATCGGGGTTCATCATTCCCACGCGTATCCTGATGTCGGCATCTATCTCGTCGGATATCTTCCTCATCAGCACGCCAAGATCCATCCCGTTCCCGAGATCGCTCCCGTATGCTCCCGTATCCTGGGAGGTCACCAGGAATTCCTTCCTTCCTCTTGCTATACCCTCCCTGATGGATCCGATGACCTCCTCCGGAGGGACGGATGAATGGGAGCCCCTTGCAAGTCTCGTGATACAGTAGGTGCATGCCCCCGTGCATCCCGAACCGATGGGGACAATATGATGCAGCCTCCCCTCCGGTCCGCCGGGCCTCTCCCGTGATCCCCCATCGGACATGCCGAAATGTTCCTTGACGGAGGAATACAGCCTGTCAAGACCCATCGTATCCATTATTCTGGCATCGGGAAATCTCTCGATTATCTCCCTGCCATCAACCGCAGCCAGACATCCGGCCACGTGAAGGGATGCACCCGAATCGGATATCTCCCTCATCCTCTTCCACATCCTTCTTTCGGTGGATGAGATCACATCACACGTGAATATGATCACCGCATCCATCTCGGAGGCGGGAACAGCATCATTCTCGCGGTAGACGAGATGCCCCATCCTGTCAAGCATCTCCGCCGCTCTCGAAGCTTCACCCCGATTCATGGTGCAGCCATAAGCCTCCACGAGCACCCTGAGCTGTTTCACATGCGCGGAGAACATGATTGAATATTTAGAAATTCTGGATGAACTCATGTCTCCTCGAATTCCTCCAGTTCCTCCAGCTCTTCAACTTCATCCGATCCGGGGGCACTTTCTCTTCCGGCTGTCCTCTTCTTCTTCCTTCCGATGTGCTTCTCCCCGGAGGCCGATGGATCCTTGACCTTCAACTTCCTTCCCTTCGCACCGGCCTTCCCCTCTCCTGACAGGGGTGAAGCTTTTCTCGCTCCCCCGGAAGCTCTTTCCCGAACTGGCCCCTTCCCCTTCCTGCCAATATCCGCAGGGACCTTCCCTCTCTTCCTCTCACCTTCATGACGAATATGAGAAGGGGGAAGCTCCCTCCTTTCACCTTTCTCGAGAGCCCTTCTCCCGTACCTCCCGGCCGAGGCCCCGCTCTTCAGCGGGGGAGCGCCCTTTCTGCCGTACAATGCTTCGTAGCGCTCCCTCTCGACCGCCTCCTTTTCCCGCAGGTCCTTCCTGACCCAGAGATAGAAGGCGATGAACGCCGAGATTATGAGGAGCATTATTCCGACGAAGAGGATCATGACCCCCCATGCCACCTTTCTCGGACCGGGAGATATGTATATCTGTTCACTGGTCGAGGCCGACGGCGCTTTATCCTCCTGGGGATATGCGTCCCCGGAGATCTTCAGGGTCACCACATGATGATACTTTGTGGATTTGTCAGCCTTCCACGACTCGTTGAACTCCATCTCCTCTCCGGGGCCTATGGGCGGCACATCCCCTTCGATTATCACACGCCCCGAGAGCTCGACGCTCCATTTGAGCCCCGATGTCTCGTAGGGATAATTGTTCCTGAGCGTCCATGAGAAGTAGATTCGATCGCCTATCTCGTAATCCGGTTCGGGGTATATATCGATGTCAGGACCCCCGTCACCGTCAGTGTCCACGATCTCGATGTCCGCGAGAATGAGTTTGATGGAGGCCTGAAGGAACTGCTGTTCCCGGAACACTCCGTACATGTATTTTATTCCCACAACACCCGAATTTGCCCTCGTCCCCAGAGGAATGGATGTCCCCAGGTAAACGACCGCCGACTGACCGGGATCGAACGTGAGGGTGATCTTGGACAGGGGATCCTCGAGGATCATGATCGTGCTGTCGATGATACCCGAGATGTTCACCGGAGCCGCACCTGACAGGGTTGTGACGTTGGTCCCTCCGCCAACCTCGATGGAATGGAAGGTCAGGGGCGCCCAATCCGGTCTCGTGTCGATCTCCATCGTGACACTGTCGTAGTAGTTCCCCCTGTTCACAACCCTTATCGGGATGAGATTATCGCCAAGCGTGAGCCTGTATGTATCGTCCGTTCCGGATGACGTCATCGTGAAAAGCTGAAAACTATCCTTTCGTGCCACCTCCACCATCAACCTTATCTCCGTCGTGTTCGCCCTGCCACTGGCCCTGAGGACCACCACATGCTTGCCGGCAACCGCATTCCTGGGAGTGAACACAACGGGGTGGAATACCCTCTCACCGTAAGGATCCACATTGAACGGCAGGGATGTGGGATCGAAAGTATCATTGAACGCCAGGTCCCAGCCCGAGGGTCTATCGAACATCTCGAGGGACACCGTATCGTAATCCACCGCCCAGTTCTCGATCGTGATCTGGAATTCCACCGATTCGCCGGGTGATATGAGCTGATACTCCGCCGGGAAAACTGTCGAGCGCAGATCGAATATCGTCTGAACCTTGAAGTTGATCGAGGTCACCGTGAAGGGCCTCGTTATCCCGTCAACGACCACGGAAAGGGTTGTCACCTTCTGCGAACCCACCGGTTCCAGTTCAGGTGCATATACATATGCCCTGACCCGTGTTGTGCTGTCGGGAGGCAGTTCCAGCGATCTATCCTCGAAGACGACGGTCCACTCTCCCTCTATCCTTGCATCCGAAGCCGGGATCCCGTCCATGCTCAGCGTAACGTTGAGAACGGTATTCTCGAGATTCCTCAGGTCGATGTCCACGAGAGCAGGTGTGTTCCTGCCCAGGGTATGATCAAGAACGGGCAGCGAAACAACGAGAGGCCCCTTCCTGCAGATGATCCTCAGGGTGACCTGCCACTCCTCCATGGAGCTCTCATCCTTCACCGTCACTTCTATATCACCAGTTCTTTCCGTGGGTGTTTTCATGTTGAGATCGACCGCGGTTCCCGTTCCCGGGTCTAGATCGACGATCATCTCATCGACCCCCGAACCGAGGAAGACCAACCAGTCCTCTGGTTCATCCGTCAGGGAAACACGGTACCTGACCTGATCCGGACCCGTGTTGAACAGATGCACCAGATAATTCTCGGTGGATCCGGGTTGAAGATAATCCAGATACATCGTCGAATTGGGCTGTTCGACAGCGTATCCCCCCGAGAGCCATACCGGATATCCTTCCGGTAATGCCGAGGCCTCGAACGGATCGAACAGTGGCAGAATGGAGATGCTCAATATTGCCAGGATGACGATACACGTGGTCGGACAGTCGGACCTCATTTAATCACACCTCTCACAAATCGCAGACGATTGTATATAACAATAATGGAAGATGGTTCGTTCATGAACCGGCGGCAAGCCTGACCTCGCATTCCTCGAGTTTCTCTCTGGCACTCTTCAGCTCGGGATTGCACTCGAGTGCCCTTCGGAGGAATATCCTTGCCTCCTTCAACATGGGGGGTTCTATCTCCATGAATATCTTGCCCAGGTTCAGCCATGCCCTCTCGTAGGACTCGTTGATCTCCAGGGCCTGATTGAAGGCCTGGATCGCCCCCTCGTTCTCACCCTTCTTCTTAAGAACGACACCCAGATTGTTGAAGGCACGGTAGGATTTGGGGTTGACCTCCGTGGCCTTCCTGAACCTTGCCTCGGCGGAATCGAGATCGCCTTCCAGGAAGTTCGCGTTCCCCAGATGGTATAGAAGCTCATCATCGAGAGGATATTCCCTCAATGCCCTGGTCAATACATTCTTTGCCGATTCCGGGTCTTCCTCCATGAAATAGGCCTGGGCCTCATCGATATAGTCGTACATTCTGCGATCCTTCACGACCCTTCCCGGCTCCTTGGTCCCCCTCAATACCCTTACCCTTCTCGGTTGGGCCTTGCCGGGTTTCACGAATGTGTGAATCTTTATTGGTACGACCTTTTTCTCCTCGGCCGGTCCCCGAGTGGAATCCCCGGGAACATCGCCGTATGCCTCCTTCCTTACCCTCTCGGCCTCCCGGGTGCTGTCCAGCTCCGCCTTGAGGTCATCCAGATGCGCCCTATCATCCTCCGCATCTCCGGTTGTGGAGCTCCCGCTGAACATAAGCTCCTTGACCATCTCGAGGTCGATCTCGGAACTCCCGTTCTCCAGCCGGGGTCCGGGAAGCTTCCCGGAGCCTTGTTCCGGCGGGGCTGCCACGAACGAGCGCATCTGCGCACGGAGATTCTCGATCTCGATCTCCAGGGCCTCCTTCTTGTCAAGGCGGTATTTCAGCTCCTCGTCCAGTTTGAACAACTCTCTCTTGTCCACCTTGCCCTCGAGCATCAATTTGATGGTCAGCTCCTTCCGGAGCTCGTCCGCTTCCTTTCTTATCTCCTTTATCTCCTCCACGAGCTCCTTCAGCTCCCTCTCCTTCTCCTGGATCAGCTTCCGGGGGCTGGCTTTCCTGGACGACGCAATACCGTCATCGCTCAATAATGCTCCTAGACCTTTTCCTAACCCGTTCAAATCAACTTCTCCTTGGACAGATGTCAAACACGCCTTGACAGAACCTATAACAAAATTGTGATATATAAGCCATGGACCCTGATTCTTCCAAAAGGAGAATTTTCCGATTGTGACTGTCAATCTTATATAGGACCTTGCTTTCTCCAACCTATCCAACCTTCAGCTCCCATAGTGTAGACCGGCCAATCATTCCGGCCTTTCGAGCCGGTGACGTGGGTTCGAATCCCGCTGGGAGCACTCTGATTTTATTTT
>Ga0164318_10002017_pt1 | contig 18583 bp, 13 predicted proteins | sample GuaBasSedimGuay9_FD_113734 | JGI IMG/M metagenome (GOLD analysis project Ga0164318, IMG submission 113734) | Subseafloor sediment microbial communities from Guaymas Basin, Gulf of California, Mexico - Guay9, Core 4571-4, 0-3 cm | ecosystem: Environmental > Aquatic > Marine > Hydrothermal vents... | reverse complement strand
CAAGGAGCAGATAGCCAAGAAACAGCGCCGTCACGGCTGTGGTCAGGGCATAGGGAATCTGGGTACGCACATGGTCCACGTGATCACAGGCCGATGCCATAGAGGACATAATCGTGGTGTCGGAGATGGGGGAGCAGTGGTCACCAAACACCGCGCCGGACAATACCGCCGCGATGGTGGGGTAGAGGTAAGGAGTACCGATTACCACGGGAACCAGCAGTGGATAAGTAATCGCCATGGTGCCCCAGGATGTCCCGGTGGCAAAGCTCATGGCCGCCGCCACGAGGAAGGTGAGGAGAGGAATGGCCCACATGGGCATTCGGGCCGACACAATGGAAAGAATAAAATCCGCTGTTTTCAGGTCAGTGCAGACCCGGCTCAAACTCCAGGCCAGTGTCAGGATCAGCACCGCCATCATCATTGACTTGATGCCGTCCAGCCAGCTATCCAATACTTCTGAAACCGTCAGGCGCCGGGCCAGAAGAGACAATACAGCTGCCGTGAAACAACCTGCTGCAGAGCCCCAGATCAGCGCAGCAAAACTGTCAGATTTCGAAAAAATTGCCCGAAGTTCCCACTGGCCGGAGTAGCCGGTGTAAAGAATACCCCAGAGTGTCACCAGAATCACGGAAAGGATGGGAATAAAGGCCAGCGCTGGCCGGCTGGGTTCCCCCATCTTTGTTTCCATGGCCGCCGGAGAAGCTTTTTCAGACAACAGTAGATTGTAGCGAACTGCCCGGCGCTCTGCCTTCAGCATGGGGCCGTAATCCCGTCCACTCATAGAAAGGAGAAAACCGAAAATCACGGTAAAAATCGGGTAGAACAAATAGGGAATGGAAAACAGAAAAGCGGAATACCCATCCATGGCAATACCTCTGGAATGAAAAACATCGGTAAGTACCCCCACTTCAAATCCGATCCAGGTGGAAATCACCGCCATACTGGCCACCGGAGCCGCAGTGGCATCCACAAAGAACGCAAGTTTTTCCCGGCTGACCCGGTAACGGTCGGTAATAGGGCGCATGGTGTTGCCCACAATGAGGGTGTTGGCGTAGTCGTCAAAAAAAATGGCACAGCCCAGAAACCAGCAGGCCAGCTGGGCGCCCCGACGGCTTCGGATTCGTGGCAGAACAAGGTCCACAATGGCCGGTGTACCACCATTGGCAGAGATAATTCCAACCATGCCGCCGAGAAGTACACTGAAAATAATGATGGAGATGTGGTCATGGCTTGCAAGGGAATCCGGAATGACTTTTGAGAGGGTGTTCAGGACTGCTGGAAGCACCTTATAACTTGCAGTAATCCAGACCCCCAGCAAAACCCCCATCATAAGAGAAAGAATGACCTGCCTGAACAGCAGGGCAAAGAGAATTGCCACAAGAGGGGGGATGATGGACAAGACTGATGGGATGACCAGAAAATCCTGTTTATTCCCCCCTTTTGTCTTTGCAACACCAGTGCCGGTTTCAAGAAACACCGTACCGGATTCCACCGTTTTTCGCCTGGGTCCTGAAATGACAGAATCTGTGCTGATCTGCGCCGGAATACCCTTGAGATAAACTTTATCCCCAGCTCTCGCAGATGTGGGAAGAATCCCCGCAAACAGCACAAAGACGAATAAAACCGCCCGATAACGGCGTTTCATTTCAAATTCAGTCCGTTTCTTCCGGTGGTGCCTCAGTTGGAATCAACCCCAATTTTTCCCGTACCTTCAGTTCAATTTCAGCCCGGATATCCGGATTATCCTTGAAGAATTGCTTAACATTTTCCCGGCCCTGCCCCAGCCTTGTTTTGCCATAGGAAAACCATGAACCACTCTTTTCAACAATATCGAGATCCACACCGTAGTCGATTATTTCCCCTTCCTGAGATATACCGGTGCCGAACATGATGTCAAACTGGGTCATCTTGAAGGGCGGAGCCACCTTGTTTTTTACGATTTTTGCCCGAACCCGGTTTCCGATGGAGTTATCTCCATCACGAAGAGTCGTAATCCTCCGAACCTCAAGTCGGATGGATGAATAGAATTTCAGCGCGTTTCCACCTGATGTAGTTTCATTGCTGCCGTAGGTAACCCCGATTTTCTGGCGGATCTGGTTGATAAAAATCAATATTGCCTTGGACTTGGAAATTACCCCCGCCAACTTTCTCAGGGCATGGGACATGAGCCGCGCTTGGAGTCCCACCTGAGTTTCACCCATCTCCCCGTCCAGTTCCGCCTTGGGTACCAACGCCGCCACAGAATCAACAACGAGAATATCAATGGCACCGGAGCGGATCAGCATTTCGGCAATATCCAGTGCCTGCTCACCGTAATCCGGCTGGGAGATCAGCAGATTATCCACATCCACTCCCAGCTTCGCCGCATATTCCGGATCCAGCGCATGTTCTGCGTCAATAAAAGCAGCCATCCCCCCCTGCTTCTGCGCTTCCGCAATCATATGCAGAGAAACCGTTGTTTTCCCCGACGATTCCGGTCCGAAAATTTCAACAATCCTTCCCCGGGGAATTCCGCCCACCCCCAATGCCAAGTCAATTCCGATGGATCCTGTGGGAATTGAAGCAACATTGATTCCACTCTTGGAACCCAGGCGCATAATCGAGCCTTTCCCAAAATTCTTTTCAATCTGGCTCAAGGCCAGGTCCAATGCTTTCTCCCGGGGCATGTTCTTGTTCGCAGGTTGTTTCATTCCAACTCCTCGAATGTAAATTTGATAGCTTCATTCTACGATGTGAACGCCCCCCTGTCACCACCTATTTTGAAATTATAGAAGGGGACAGGCTCTTTATCTATTTCCATCTCTGAATTTCCGTATCACACCTCAATTTCCACTATGGCAAGAGCAATTGTTCTTTCGATACTTTCTGATAAGGTTGAAAATAAGATTGAGGGTGATTTTTCTGAATATCAGAGACAACCTCCCCCGAATTCGTATCTTCTTTATACCAAATGACTCTTAAGGATAAAACAGAAAATGAGGGCTTAGACTGCAAGCTTTCGAATGGAAAGAATGCCCGGACTGATACCGGTGCAATGGGCTTTTCTTTCTTTTTTTCTAATAATCGTTCCACCAAAATGAGCATAGGCCGTCATAATAAACTCCCTGGAGCCAATCACAACTCCGTCAGACAAGTATCGAAGTCGCGAAGAAAGTTCAACCTTATGCTTTCCAGTTAGGTTTGTTCCAGAAGACTTCTTCGAACCCAAATTACCGTAAGCGTACAGAAGATTCCGATATTTTCCTATGGCTTCTGACTTGGATCCGTACCCCATCAATTCTTCAATTCCTTCAAAAGAGAGAATATCGTCCCGATTACTGGTTTGATGCCGATAACCAAAACTCGAAAATCGGTATGTTTCCGGCTTTTCAACAATTCCGGCCCGTACAGGATTCAAGTCGATATAAGCCAGACAAGTCAGAAGTGCTTCTCCACTTTCCACCAAGAGACTTTTAAACCGCTCCGACCAGAATGTCCCTGTCTGATTATGCAGCCGGTTATACCACCATGAAAATGACTGTTTGACCTGCTTCATATATTCTGAGAAATCAGAAAGTTTTTCTCGGTACTCTTCTATGCTTTTCCCTTTCTTATACATGGGTTGACCATAAAAGCTTTCCACCCTTTTCTTTATGTCTTCATCGGTAAACCTGGCTTCGTTCTCCACCTTAATCAGCAGATGGAAGTGGTTGGACATGGCAGCGTAACCAATAGGCTTAACCAGGTAGAGCCCTGCATATTTCTTAATGATTTGTATGAGTTTTTCTTTCTCTACATCGCCCATCAGAAATTCCTTGTGAACAGCTCTTGAGATGACGTGATAAAAAGCATCTTCTCCCTTTACTTTTATTCTGGCAGTTCTTGGCATATACGACTCCTCGTTTTTGGTTTTTTTGATGTCGGAAATAGGATAACTGAATGGGAATGAAGTGTCAAGATAAAGAGCCTGTCCCTTTTTTTCTCTTTTTTTTCTTTGCTTCGCCGCTTGGGGTGGAGGGGGTTTGCTATTCATGTTGCAGGAAGGGAGGGGACATGGACACGGATACTCAGCAAGGAACCGGAGAGACAGGCGATTCCATATTGCCCCTCATAGTCCTGAAACACAAGGGAGGTTTTGTCTTTTTGTATCACTTTCAGATACGGGTCCAGATTCTCAAGGAGCGAAGTAAAGGCAGCGGAGCTGCTTTTATTATCTGTATAGCTAACCCGGATCAATGTTTCTGTTTTGCCGTTGGCTCTGTAGTCTGCAACCACCGCCCAGTTTTTTCGATTGAGCAGGAGAATGTCCCCTTCTCCAAGGGTGTATACCGGCTGCAGTGCTACCGGGCCCCTGGCCAGCCGAACGGAACCTTGCACCAGATTCTTTTCGGGAAGGGGGCATGGCCAGGCCAGGGCTTGGCCTTTTATCTGCGAAGTAAAGCTGTTGGCAAGTTTCCGCATCAGCGGAATGTGCTTTTTATTTCCATCAAAGTTGTTGATAAAGATAAACCAGCAGCCCCGGACCACGGCCAGTTGATAGCGATCACCGGAGTTCCGGGGAATAACCCCCGCCATGGGCGTTTCCGACGCACATTTGGCGAGATAAATGCCCAGTGCCGCCAGGGGCTCGGTCATTCGATACATGTCCACCGACAATTGCGCTTTCTTCCGGGTCAGACGAATCACCCGCAGTTCTTTGAAGCCGAATTCAAGGAAGAGCTCCGCTCCCCCGTCGATATACCCATAAAGATTCTCAGCAGAATAGGTTTTTCGGCTTTCCACCTGCCAACCCGGCAGCGGTGGTATCGTGGGCACAGCTGCCCGTAATCCCGATGCAATCACAAGAAATAACAACAGAAAATAGCTATATCTGCACATACTGAATAGATTCGGACTTGGTGATACCCAGCCCGAGTTTCTGAGCATATCTCAGGTATTCGGTATAGATCGGGTGTTCATTTACCCGAACCCCCCGGCGTTTCCGTTCCGCAACCATTTCCCTGTGGCACACTGCATCCAGCGCGAAGGGGTCTGTGGCAATGTGCAGCGTATTGTACTCCCGGACGAATTTTGCGACCGGCATGGGGCCGCCGTCGAACTGGCCTCGGAGCCCGTCGGTGATGTTCAGCACCAACTTGTCCCGAAGGCAGGGGAAAGCCAGCACTTCTGTACAGACGTTGAAAAACAGGAGTTTGTGCAATCGGCCGGTATTGCAGATGGAGCCATAGCCCAGATTCTTGGTGGCCATGGAAATGCCGTTACCGGTGTTTTTGAATACGGGAATGTTTATGATTTTGGTCAGTTCCTTTGTCAGCAGCTTTCCGAAGTAGGAGTATTTTCCGTTGAAGACGTGCTGGTTCAGGTAGGGTTTTGTTTTGGGCCCATCTACATCGGCAAAGTAAAAGGCGCTCTTATCGAAGTTTCCTTCACTAATGTGGCACCCCTCCAGCGTCAACCAGCGGCTGTTGTCCCGTTTCCCTTCCGCCGCTGCTTCGTCCATAGTCTGCAATCCCTCAACTCGGATACCGGGAAAGCGTTTTTCAGTATAACCGGCATCCTTCAGCATGTAATCAAATCGGTCCCAGATTACAATCTGTTTCCGGGGAATCCCGCCCTCTTCCAGCCACGAAATGACTGCGTCTACCACTTCCAGGCGGGTGGCAATCAGCCCGGACCCTACGGGATTCACCTTAATTCCCACCACATCCGTCTTTTCAAAAAACAGCAAAAATGCTTCGGGAGGTTTTTTCCCGGTGAGGCTGGCCAACCCCTTGCGAAACATGGCATCCACAATTCTGCTGTTCACCTTCCCGTCTTTCATCGCCTGTTCATCTTTCACACGAACCACTTTTCCCGGGAAGGGGCCTGGAATGGATCATTTTGTCTTTTTCACTTTCATGGCATCGCCAATATTGGTTTTGAGAAGAGCGGGCACTTTCCGCTTCGCCTGTTCCCTTGCCCATACCCATGGTGTCCCCAGCAACAGTCCTGTTGCAGTTGCCAGCCCGATGAACTCCCGGCGGTTGACACCCAAATCCCTGTCCAGTGATTTATATCCACCCTTCTCCATGAAGCCCTCCGTTGCTGCCCGTCCAGGCCAACAGCGATTATAATGTTCTGCTATTCAGTCTATCATATGGAATATGTTGAAAATTCTGATAACCCTGAGGTGGGGGTTTCCGTATGACTGAACATGATGCTATTTTTTCAAACATACTGGAGGACATATGAAACACTTCATGATTGGGGTTGTTGTACTGATGGCAACGCTGATGGCCACTGCGGGGCCATTTTATTTTCTCTCGGAACCGGATATCTCCTCGGACGGGAAACAGGTGGTATTCTGCTACAATGGTGATATCTGGCAGGTGGGCAGGGACGGCGGTACGGCCCACAGGCTCACGGCAATGCCGGGCACTGAGACGCGGCCCCGGATTTCCCCGGACAGCCAATGGCTGGCATTCACTGCTTCCCTAAATGGAAACCAGAATGTCTTTGTCATGCCACTGGCCGGCGGTGCCATCACCCAGCTGACCTTTAATGACAGCGCGGACGGGGTGGATTCCTGGTCATGGGATAGCCAATTCATCTACTTCACTTCCAACCGCTATAATTCTTTTACGTCTTACAAGGTTCCACGGAACGGGGGAACCCCGGTACGGCTTTTGAACGGCTACTTCAACACGATTCACGGAGTCACGGAAAACCCGGTTGACAAGAGCCTTCTTTTTACCGACAGCTGGGAATCTCTCCGCTTTGCGGACCGAAAAGGCTACAAAGGCCCGTTCAACCCGGATATCCAGTCCTACAATCTCGCAACCGATACCTTCAAGGCATTGACCCACTGGGAAGGAAAGGATTTTGACCCGATTATGGACCGGAAGGGGTCTCTCTATTTCATTTCAGACCAGTGCGACCCGAAGGGTGGTGTTACCAATCTATACACCCTGAGGGATGGAAAGAAGGTGCAGTTGACGGATTTTTCGGTTTCGGTCCGAAACCCAAGGGTTTCCGCCAACGGGGAAACAGTTGTGTTTGAAAAGGGCTACCGCCTCTTCCTGTACAATGTGGCAGATAAGAAATCCACCGTGCTCAATGTAGAACTTTTTACCGATCCCTCCCTGAGCTTATCGATTTCCTGCAATGTAAAGGGGAAAGTGACGGCCTTTGACGTGTCCCCTGATGAAAAGAAACTGGCCTTCGTGTCCAGAGGAGAGCTCTTTGTTTCAGATATTAAGGGCAAGTTTATCCGCAAACTGGAAACCAACCCCCAGGGCCGGGTATTGGAAGTAAAATGGCTGAAAAACAGCCGACGCCTGATTTTCAACCAGACAGTTCACGGCTGGCAGAACTGGTTTACCCTTCCAGCAGACGGCTCTGCCAGGGAAACCCCACTGACAAAAACCCATGGCAACGACCGGAATCTGGCATTGAACAGGGACCGGACCCTGGGGGTTTACCTTTCGGGGCTCCATGACGTGAAGCTTATCGATTTCAAGACCATGAAAATCCGCACTATTGCCACCGAAAACCTCTGGGGATTTTACAACTCAACCCCTTCGTTTTCACCGGATGACGCTTACGTGCTGTTCACCGCCTACCGCAATTTTGAGGAAGACATCTTTCTGACCAACCTGAAAACCGGGAAAACCCTGAACATCACCCACACCGGCGTATCCGAGAGCACCCCCTCTTTCTCTTCGGATGGAAAGTACTTGTACTTCGCCTCGGATCGAGTGCACCCGTCCTATCCACGGGGAGCAAATGCGGTTCGCATCTATCGGGTAGCTCTGGAAAATCTGGATACCGGTTTCCGCTTAAATGAGTTTGAAAAGCTGTTTAAGGTGGAAAAAAAGACAAAAACGGATGAAAATTCGAACAAAACTGGCAAAAAAGCAAAGAAAAACAAAGAAAAGTCCGAAAAAGAGAAGCTGGTGACGGTAAAGATTGACCTGACAGGTTTTCTGAACCGATTTGACAGAGTTTCCCCTGATCATGGAGACCAGGGCAGTCCCTTTGTGCTTGTGGACAAGAAAGCCCACCATGTCCTCTACCTGTCCGATCATGTGAACGGAAAACCTGCCCTCTTTCACACTACTATCGAGCCTTTTGAGAAACGGAAAACCGTCAAGATTAAAGGCTCGGACGGTATTCGCTCCGGCCAATACGCATGCGTCAAGGGGAAGGTCTGGCTTCTGAAAAGCGGCAAGGTCTATTCCCTGAACCTGAAGCAGAACAAATTGAAGGCAATCTCCCTTGATTATGCCTTCCCCCGGAACCTGAGAAGTGAATTCACCCAGATGTTTGATGAAGTCTGGGCCAACCTCAATGACAATTACTATGACAGCAATTTCCACGGACGAAACTGGAAGGAAGTCCATGACCGTTACCGGAATTTTCTACCCTTCGTGACCAACCGGAACGACCTGAGGAAGTTGATCAGCGACATGCTGGGGGAACTCAATTCTTCCCACATGGGATTTTACTCCAACGGAAAGGAAGAAAATGGCTATTACAAACAGGTGACGGCAACGGTGGGCCTCATTTTTGACAACGAGAAACCCTTTCATGTGGCTGAAATTCTGAAGGAATCCCCGCTGGACAAAGTGGACAAAGATGTGAAACCCGGTGATGAACTCCTGGCTGTCAACGGGCGGAAGGTGGAACCGGGCCTGAACCGAAATGAGCTGTTTACCTTCGCGGAAATGCCGAAAGCACTGAGCCTGAGATTCAAGCAGGGAAACCGGACATTCACGGTCCGGGTTCACCCGGAATCTTCCCGACTGCTTACAGAACGACTCTACAACCGATGGGAAAACCTGCGGAAAAAAAGAGCCTTGAAAGAAAGCGGGGGCCGAATCTATTATTTCCACATGAAAGACATGGGACAAAGGGAATTGGACCGTTTTCTGGTTCACATGGCGGCGGAGGGCTGGCAGTACAAAGCATTGATCCTGGACCTTCGCAACAACATGGGGGGCAATGTCCATGATGCCGTACTCCAGTACCTCAGCCAGAAACTCTACGCGAAATGGAAATATCGGGGCGGCAAAATGTCCCCTCAGCCCGATTTCTTTCCAGCGTCCAAACCAATCGTACTCATTGTCAACCGGATGACCCTCAGCGATGGTGAGATGACGGCGGCGGGGTTCAAAACACTGAAACTGGGACCGATTGTCGGCACCGGCACCTACCGCTGGCTGATTTTCACCTCCGGCAAAGGGCTGGTGGACGGCTCATTCTACCGGCTTCCCAGCTGGGGCTGCTTCACTGTAGATGGCATTGACATTGAACATACCGGCGTCACCCCGGATTACGAAGTGGCCGACACTGTCCCGGACAAACACAAGGGACTTGACCCCCAGTTGGAAAAAGCCATTCAGCTGATCATGGCGCAGTTGAAGTAACAGATAGAGTAGATAGCAGACGGCGCGTTGCGCCGAATAATGTTGAATGATGAGTTTTGAATGTTGAATGCAAGATAATAAAATCAGGGAGTAGGAGTAGGGAAGTGTAAGTGTAAGCGCGAGTGGGGGAAAATCAGTAAGTTGGCAATTCTCTATGCCTTTTTGTCTTGTTTGTCATCTTTCATTTAACACTCAACACTCATAACTCAACATTCGGCGCAACGCGCCGGGAGCGTGGGCAACAGAAAAATCAGAGAGTGAGCTATTCTGTATTCTCTCCCCTTCCCCACTCGCACACACACTTTCACTTGCACGGATGGAAAGCCGTCGGCCGCCTTCTCATTGCGGCACCGGGTTTCATCTGGTATTCTTCTTACATGTTTTGAGATAAAGATACAGTTTTGGATAAGGAGAGTGCGATGACACTTGAAGAACGGTTGAAAGAACTGGAAAAACGGAACAGGCAGGCAGAACTGGGCGGCGGCGAAGTCCGGATTGAAAAGCAGCATAATGCAGGGAAACTGACCGCAAGGGAGCGAATTGGCCTGCTGATGGACAAGGGTTCATTTGAAGAAGTGGATCGCTTTGTGGTTCACCGCTGCGACAATTTTAACATGGACAAGACAAAGATTGTCGGCGACGGGATTGTGACCGGATTTGGCCGGATTGACGGGCGCCTGGTCTATATTTTTGCCCAGGATTTCACTGTTTTCGGCGGGTCTCTCTCTGAAATGTACGCAAAAAAAGTGTGCAAAATTATGGACATGGCCATGAAAGTTGGGGCTCCAATTATCGGATTGAACGATTCCGGCGGTGCCCGGATTCAAGAAGGGGTGGTTTCACTGGGCGGTTATGCGGATATTTTCCTTCGGAACACACTGGCCTCCGGCGTTGTTCCCCAGATTTCCGCCATCATGGGCCCCTGTGCCGGGGGGGCGGTGTATTCCCCCGCCATTACGGATTTCACCCTGATGGTGAAGAACACCTCATACATGTTTGTCACTGGCCCGGATGTCATCAAAACCGTGACCCACGAGGAAGTGACCAAGGAGGAACTGGGCGGTGCCATGACCCACAATACCAAGTCCGGCGTGGCCCATTTTGCCCTGGATAATGACCGGGCCTGCCTCGCGGCAATCCGGGAACTGCTTTCTTTCATGCCGTCCAATAACATGGAGGAACCCCCGGTAAAGTCAACTTCAGACAACCCGGACCGGGACATACCGGAACTGAATACTGCCGTGCCTGAGAACCCCAATACCCCTTATGATATCCGGGACATTATCCGGCCGGTGCTGGACGACAAATACTTTTTTGAGGTTCATGAGCATTTCGCAAAGAATATTGTGGTGGGGTTCGGCCGCCTGGACGGCAAACCGGTGGGGATTGTGGCCAATCAGCCTGCGTATCTCGCGGGGGTTCTGGATATTCAAGCCTCCCGGAAAGCCGCCCGCTTCGTCCGTTTCTGCGACGCCTTCAACATTCCGCTGATTACTTTTGAGGATGTTCCCGGTTTCCTGCCGGGAGTCAACCAGGAACATGGCGGCATCATTGTTCATGGCGCGAAACTGCTGTTCGCGTTTTCGGAAGCGACGGTTCCAAAGATTACAGTGATCACCCGAAAGGCTTATGGTGGAGCATACTGCGTGATGGCGTCCAAGCATATCCGCACCGATTTCAACTTTGCCTATCCCACAGCGGAGATCGCAGTGATGGGGCCGGAAGGCGCGGTTAACATCGTTTACAGGAAGGAGCTGATGGAGGCCAATGACCCGGAAGCAAAGCGCAAGGAACTGGTGGACAACTACAAAGAATTGTTTGCAAATCCCTATATTGCAGCAGAGATGGGATTTGTGGATGAAATCATCGCGCCGTCCACAACCAGAACGAAGCTGATTTCAGTGCTGAATTCCCTTTCCACGAAACGGGAGGGGCTACCGCCGAAGAAACACAGCTCCATTCCACTTTGATGCCGGAACCACTGTTCCACCGGACAAGGAAATGGACCTTCATCTTTCGGTAATTCTGGGACGGGATTCCGGGGCTTCGTTCATTCATGTGGACGAAGGCGTTCGAAGTTTTGAATCATCGGGTAATTTTGCTTCCCCATTGACTCTGCCCAAAACCCTGGTGACCGCTGTCCGGGCATTTTCAACACTGGTCACAGAATTGCAGAAACGAGGGGTAAGGGGAAAAGTGGAACTCTTTGAGATGGACAAACACCCCGTAATCCGAGCAAAACGACCGGCTCCAGGCGTTTCTTACCGCTTTTTCCAACCGGATACAGCGGCAAAGGCGGTGGCCGGTTTCCTCAGGCGGCGCCCCTGTTTCAAAAAACCCGCTGTTCAACTGGAAAAGGGTGTGTTCAACCTGCTTATCGGGCGAAACGGGGATAAGTTCCTCCACGAATGGCTGTCCCATCCGGCAGAATCGGGAGTGCCTCTGCCGCCTGACGTCACTCTCTTTTCCGTGAACCCCCATTTTTATTCGAAGAAGAGGCCACGCCTGGTTCGGGGCCGAATCCGCTGCAGTTCTCTTGTGCCGCTTCCGGATTCCTGGCTGCTCTTACGAACCATACAGAACGGACGCTATGATTCCGGGGGACAACGGGTGTCCTTTTCCATTGCTGAAGCTTTCCTGAAAAAAGACAGTCTGATACAATCCCTGTATCCGGCCCGTGTCAGTGTGGAATTGAAAGACCTGAACCGGGGGTTTCCCGGCTGTCTCTCTGAAAAAGAGCTTCCGGGTGCCGGTTTTATCTGCAGTAAATTCGGGGAAAATGTTTTCGGACGGATTGAGGCACCGCCCCTTCTGTTCACAGAAATCCCCATTGAGGTGGAGGCATAGATGAATCGAGATGCTTATCAGAATCCCTTGATTACGCGGTACGCGTCCAGGGAAATGTCCCGGATTTTTTCCGACAACTTCAAGTTCCGAACCTGGCGGAAACTTTGGCTTCTGCTGGCAGAGGCGGAACAGGAGCTGGGACTGGCCATCACCGACGAACAGTTGGAAGAGATGCGGGAACACCTGGATGACATTGACTTTGACTACGCGGCAAAGAAGGAAAAAGAACTGCGCCACGATGTAATGGCCCACATCCACGCCTTCGGGAAGGCCGCGCCGGCGGCCATGTCCATCATTCACCTCGGCGCCACCTCCGCATTCGTAGGGGACAATACCGACTTGATCCAGACAAAAGAAGCCCTGCTCCTGGTCAAAAAACGCCTGCTGAAAGTCATGAAGAACCTCCGGGAATTTGCCTGTGAATACCGGGAAATGCCGACCCTCGGCTTTACCCATTTCCAGCCCGCACAGTTGACCACAGTGGGGAAACGGGCAGCGCTCTGGCTCCAGGACCTGTTGATGGACTTCAAACTGGTAGCCTTGCTGGACTCCCGGATTCCCGGACGGGGCGTTAAGGGAACCACCGGCACCCAGGCCAGTTTCCTGAAACTTTTTGACAAAGATGAAGAAAAAGTGAAAGAACTGGACGAACTGGTGACCGAGCGGATGGGATTCCCCCGGGCAGTCAGCATTACCGGCCAGACCTACTCCCGTAAAATTGACGACGATGTGCTTCACGTGTTGCGACAGGTGGGAATTTCCTGTTCCAAGTTTGGAAATGACCTGCGCCTCCTTGCCCATGACCGGGAAATGGAAGAGCCCTTCGGTGAAAAACAGGTAGGCTCATCTGCCATGGCGTATAAACGAAACCCCATGCGGTCGGAACGGATGACGGCGCTGTCCCGTTTTCTGATTTCCCTTTCCGACAACACCGCTTACACGGCAGCCACCCAGTGGTTTGAGCGCACCCTGGATGATTCCGCCAACCGCCGGGTCGTACTGCCCCAGGCGTTTCTAAGTGCAGACGCCATTTTGCTCATCTATGCCAACATTACCGACAATCTCGTCGTGAACCGGGAAGTGATTGCTGCCCATGTGCAGGAACAACTCCCCTTTATGGCAACGGAAAATATCCTGATGGAAGCGGTGAAACAGGGTGCCGGCCGGCAGGAAATCCACGAAGTGATTCGGGAATACTCCCACCAGGCTACGGCAAAACTGAAGGCCGGAAGCCGGGAAAACCCCCTCATTGAATTACTGGCCGAAGACAGTCGAATCCCGCTGAATCGGGAAAAAATTGAGAAAATCCTCAATCCGTCCGATTTTGTGGGACGCGCACCGAATCAGGTCAAGGAATTCCTGAGAAAGGAAATTGACCCCATCCTCGATTCCTACGAAGAGCTGCTGGACGGAAGCCGAACCAATCTCTTTGTCTGATTTTGATGGAGAAGTGAAGGGTGATGAGTGACAAAAGATGTGTTCAGTATTCAGTGTTCAGTATTCTGACCGGAGGGGAAGAGAAGGGTCAGGGAAAGGCCAACTCCCTGATTTTTCCGCCGCCCACTCCCACGCAAAACTCCCTCTTCGAAGACAAGGAGAAACCAAGGTCGAGGTTGAGCGAGGGAAAGGAAGGGAACAGGCAAATTTCTGGTCTTTCTTACCCCTACTCCTACCCCAACTCCAACTCCATTTTGGAGGATTGAACCTATGTTCTGGATACTGGCCACCTATCTCACAGTGCTGGTGCTCTATTCCATTGCCTTCGTATCCCGTTCAAGGACGGAAGCGGGTTTTTTTGTGTCCGGCCGCCAGCTTGGCACCATTACCCTGTCCCTGACCATTGCCGCTACAACCATCGGCGGCTCCGCTGTGGTGGTCACCTGGACACTGATGCGCCGCTACGGCCCATGGGGAATTCTGCCGGACATCGCAGGGGGTATCGGCCTTTTCCTGCTGGGCTTTTGGCTGGCTGCCCGGGTACGCCGGACTGACAAACTGACCCTGCCGGAATTGTTGAAACCCTGTTTCCCTCCCTATCTGGTCAAATTGCTGGCCCTTGCCATTGTCTTGGCCCAGATTGCCTGGCTGGCGCTTTCTTTTCGCTCCATCCAGATTGTCGCCGGACTCACAACACCGGAACTCATTCTCATCTGCACCCTCACTTATTGCTATTCTTTCATCGGCGGCCAATGGAGCGTTTCAAGAACTGATGTCCTTCAATTCGCAGTACTTGCCGGAGGTTTTCTCTTTGCAACCCTCAGCAGCGGGCATCTCCATATCCCTCCCGTGGCCCATATAGGCCTGCCCCTTTTCTACCTTGTAGCCCTGATGTTCTTCTCTCACCTCATCGGGCCGGATGTGTTCGCCAAGATTTTCAGCGCAAAGAGTGAAACAGTGGCGAAGCATGGTGCAGTGGCTGCGGGGATTCTGAAAATCCTGTTTTCGCTGCTGCTCCTGGCAGCTTTTTCCACCGGGCTTTCCATTGAAAAGCTGAACCTGGTACTTTTCCTTGCGGTGGCATCGGCTATTCTGTCCTCGGTGGACAGTATTTTTATCTCCGCCACTGCCATATTGGAACGGGACATCCTGGCATTGCCCCATCACCGCTTTACCCCTCATGTTGTCGGAATGGGGCTGCTGCTCCTGTCCATGGGATTTACCCTCTCCGGTGTCGGAATTGTAAAAATCCTGGCCTCCGGCTACACAATATTCCTCGTCTCCCTGTTTTTCCCGACCCTTTCGGTATTGATGAAAAAAAGAGCCGGACTCGCAACACTCTGGCTCCCGGTACTGACCTTTCTCGCTGTCTGGGCCCCATTGGGCCGGGCAGCGGCTTTTTTTGCGGCATTTGCCGCAGGAGGATTGACCCTTGCCGTTGAAAACAATCATCGCAAGAAAACGGATTCGCCTCAGCAGGCTGGCTAAAACCTTCGGGATTTCCAGGGATGAATTTTCCCGTGCCCTGGCATTGGGCGGGGTTCAGGTCAATGGGAAACGGGTGAAGGATAGCGCGCTTCCTGTACCTCAGGGTGCCACACTCTCCGTGTGCTGGGGAGAGGACCCTCCTGTATTTTCCTTTGACCATCAGTGGATTATTTTTGAGGACAAATGGCTCATCTGTATGAACAAACCGGCAGGGATGACCACACAGGGAACTCGCTGTTTCGATGTCAACCATCTCTATTTTTTCGTAAAACAATACCTCGGCGCTTATGCCGGATTGCACCACCGCCTGGACCGGGACACCACCGGGCTGGTACTGTTCACCAAAGATCCGTCAGTGAACCGGACGCTGGGAGAACTGTTCCAGAAAAAAACCATTCGAAAAAGCTATCTCGCGTGTGTTCACGGAGAAATCGGCGCGCCCTTTACCGTGGACAGCCCCATCGGCCGGGTGCCGGGGGCAAAGCCGGCCCGGTTCTGGGTAAACGGTGAAAACCCGAAGGACGCGATAACCGAACTCACCCCGCTGGCAACAAGAAACGGGTTGACACTGGTGCAAGCACGGCCTCTCACCGGGCGAACCCATCAGGTCCGGATCCACCTTGCAGCCACCGGTACCCCCATTGTCGGTGACAGTTTCTACAACCGGGATGAGGCCCTGCGAAACCTGCGTCCGCTACTCCACTGCAAAAGCCTCCGTTTCCCCCACCCGGAAACCGGGGAACTTATGGAACTGACCGCCCCGCTGCCGGAGGATTTTAAATCCTTCCTTGAAGAAAAGGGCTTTGACCCTGTATAATGAATTCAGAATCCAACTGAAAGGAGCGCGATATGAAAACCGTCCGCAACATCCTGGAACGTAAAAAGAATGAGGTCGCCACTGTTCCTGTGGGGACAACCATCCGGCAGGCAGTGAAAGTCATGGCAGACATGGGCATTGGCTCAGTGCTTGTCACAGACGAAAAGGGGCTTCGGGGTATCTTCACCGAGCGGGACGTCATGAAACGCGTGGTGGCAAAAAACATGGACCCGGATGCCGTCCTGGTGGATGATGTCATGTCCACCGACATCATGACCTGTTCCCCTGACGACACCATTGAAGAGGTCAGCCGCTTTATCACCACTGCCAGAAAACGACACATCCCGGTGACGGAGAAAGGCAAACTTGTCGGCATCTGCACCGCAGGTGACATTATGGTTTCGGTGCTGGAAGACCGCACCATCCAGGTGGAGCACCTGAAAAGCTACATCCAGGGAGACATCACCCATTGAGCAGCACGGTTCCGGCCAAAAACAGCTACGACTACATTGTCATCGGCTCCGGCTTCGGAGGCTCCGTATCTGCCATGCGCCTGTCGAAAAAAGGCTACCGGGTACTGGTACTGGAAGAAGGGAAGTGGTGGGAAGAAAAAGATTTCCCCAAAACAAACAACAACATCTTTCGGTTCTTCTGGTTTCCAAAACTTTTCTGCCGGGGAATCCAGCGGATTGACTTCTTTCGCCACACAGCTGTTTTAAGTGGATCCGGTGTCGGCGGTGGCTCCCTGGTCTATGCCAACACCCTGTTGGAGCCGCCGGATGTATTCTATCAGTCCCCGGAATTCCCGCCGGACATAAACTGGAAAAAAGAGCTGGGCCCCCACTTTGAAACCGCCGCCACCATGTTGGGAAAAACGACCAACGAAACGCACACGGCCATGGATGAGATGATACTGCAGACTGCCAAAGCATTCGGAGTGGAAAACACCTTTTACCGGGAAAAAGTTGGTGTATTCTTCGGGGAAGCGGACAAAACAGTCCCGGATCCCTACTTTGGCGGGAATGGTCCGGAACGAACCGGCTGCACCCTCTGTGGCGGGTGCATGACCGGCTGCAAAGTGGGCGCCAAAAACGTCCTGTTGAAAAACTACCTTTACTTTGCCCTGCAAAACGGGGCTGAAATCCGTGCCAACCGGAAAGTCGTGGACATTATCCCGGAAAAAGACGGTGGTTATACCGTCATTGCCCGGCATCCCGGCACTTTCGGAATTCGAAAATACAAGTATCAAACCAGAGGTATCGTTGTTGCCGCCGGAGTACTGGGAACCTTGCGGCTCTTATCCAACCTGAAAGAAAAGGGCCGAATCCCCATCTCAGATCGCCTTGGAGACAGTGTTAGAACCAACAGCGAATCCCTTCTCGGCGTGCGTTGCTTCGGCAAAGACGTGAACCTCGCAGAAGGCGTCGCCATCACCTCCGGCATTTACTTAGACCCGGAAACCCACGTGGAACCGGTACGCTATCCCGTAGGCTCCAACATCATGGGATTGATTACCACCCTGCTCACCAACAAGGAAAACGGGAAAAACCGCCTGCTTCTGCTTATCAAAAACATCCTTCGCCATCCACTTCTGGCAATCCGGGCACTCTGGCCGGGTAAATGGGCAAAACAGTCCATTATCCTGCTGATCATGCAATCCAAAGACAACCGGATTCGGCTGAAACCCAAGCGGAAATACTTCGGTGGCGTGAAGCTGAAAAGCAGCCTGGAACCCGGTGTAGAACGAGTACCCGTTTACATCCCGAAGGCTAATGAATACGCGAAAAAAATGGCAGAGCTCTTCCACGGGGTTGCCATGAGCAATATCTACGAAGTCCTGTTTGATACCCCGCTTACCGCACACATCCTTGGCGGCTGTCCCATCGGCACATCAGTGGATGACGGCGTAGTGGATACCAGCCAGCGCCTCTTCGACGTGGATAATTTTTATGTAGTGGATGGCAGTGTCATCCCCGCCAACCTCGGCGTCAACCCATCGCTCACCATCACCGCCATGTCCGAACGAGCCATGAGTCTCGTTCCTGATGCCAACGGCGGAAGGAATGGATGATAATTGGAAGCCAAGGAAAAACACCCCGCAGATGCCGATGAGTACGCTGGGAGGGCGAACCCGCACTGCCAACTGCTGTCAGCACGGCTCTGTGTAAAACGCACAGTTATTGATACGCTCCCCCTCCTTTCCGACTGAGGCTCAAGTCCCGGGCCATTTACGCACGTTCACGCCCTCTGCTCCTCGGTCTCGAGCCGACGTACTGCTCTTCCTGCATTTCGGAAGCGAACATACACATCTGGCCCAATCCCCGGACTGGACCCAACGTCCCATTCTGGGGGTGAGAGTCCCTCTCCCTCCCCACAATGAAGCTGCGGAATTGTATTCCTTTATTTATGAAGCCCCGGCTGCTTCGCAGCCCTGGAAATGAGAGAGAAAACCGGGACCGAGCAAAACGGGGACTGGCAACGCCGCGGTGCCTGTCCCCCGCTTTGCGGCCCAGCCAACTGAGTGCGCGTTATGCGTGGGCGGAAGAAAAAGAAGTAGGAGTAGGGGTAGGAGTAGGGGTAAGAAAAATCAGGGAGTTGGCCATTCCCT